>ERZ650305.12-NODE-12-length-49850-cov-7.403474_pt1 | contig 49850 bp, 51 predicted proteins | sample MGYA00376241_ERZ650305 | MGnify/ENA primary metagenome ERZ650305 (study PRJEB26733, sample SAMN07839276) | wastewater metagenome | biome: urban; feature: artificial channel; material: waste water | place: USA: North Carolina | collected 2016-02-25 ... | reverse complement strand
TCTCTCTATTAATTTTTTTAGTGCTTATTTTCCCCAGACGCATGCTTCGCTACTAAAAGATTCACCCGAATCTTTTACCAACGCTCGAACTGTAAAGGCTTCTGTTCTACTTTTTTTTTCATATTCTATTTCTGCTATCTCTCTATTAATTTTTTTAGTGCTTATTTTCCCCAGACGCATGCTTCGCTACTAAAAGATTCTGTTCTACTTTTCTACATATTACTACTATTTTCTTAGCAATAACTGATTGTAACGCTCGACCTCAGTCAGAATCATGTCTGTCATTTCAGGCGTTTCATAAATGTTCGACTCAAACCAAATTTTTTTGATTTTCAAGGTATCTTGACGTGTTTTGGTTCGATCTGGTTCAAATCGCCCAATAAAATTATCCCCTAATAAAATAGGTAGAACATAATAGCCGTACTGCCGTAATTTTTCTGGCTTATAGACTTCCCAAACGTACTCAAAGTCAAAAATGGTTTGGACAAATTTTCTATCCCAAATGAAATTATCTAAAGGTGCTATAAATCTGACCTGATCCGCTTTAATTGGCTGATTTTTAACCACTAATAATCGCTGATAGTTATCTTGTGTCAGATACAGCGCTTCTTTCATATCCGTCACCTGAATTTTGACGACTTTGCCTTGCTCAAGGAAGCGCTCAATGATAGCCTTACGTTCTTTCATAGACTGCCCTAGCCACCCAGAACCAGATTTCAACCAATAAACACCCAGACCAGATAACCTTCGGTAAACGAACCAGTCTAAAAAGTCTGCCTCCGAGTCAAATGTCGGCAGATTTGCCAGCCCCTTGGCTTGCATATAGTGTTTATACAGTTTACGCCGCTCTTTTCTCTCAGCGATAACTGCAACACCTTGACACCATAGATGATATAAAACAGTATTACCTAAATTTGAACTTCCCCAACTACTATCTGCTAGCCTACCAAGGTTCAAATCCTGTGGTGAAACTGGCTCAGGACTATTCTGCAAAAGATTTGTCACCTCTTCCAGATAATCCAGTGCCTTATCTTGATCGCGATAACTTAGCGTTCTGAGATTAGCTGCTACCCTTTGATCCCGAGCAAAGGCAAACTGTCCCCACTCATCTCGTGAAAAAAGACAGGCTTCCTTATCAAAACCTTCTATCAGGAGCTCATCCTGATAAAGCAACTCAGTTAAGACCTGAGGAGAATAGTCTGAAAATCGACTTGCCAAAATAATATCGATGTTTGTCCCTATGATATTGATTGGGTCTTGTTGCAAACTCGCAACTTGCTTAATATAGGTTAAGACACCTGATTTTCCTTCACCGTAAGCATCTAGCCGATCTAGCCCAAAATGGTGGATCATATATCGCCGGATGTCTTGTTTTGAAAAAATGATATCAGTCATTCACACATCCCCCTATGTTTTTATACCTTAGCTTTAAGTTCTTTCAAAAAGCGTTGGCCGAGTTCTGATAACAGACCTTTTTTATGGCAAATATAGCCAATCTCAATCTTCTCATCCACTTGCAGCGGGACGCTGACAATATCATCGCCGTTCAAATCGCTGTTTAAAATCCCCGTGGAAATGGTGTAGCCGTCAAGCCCGATCAGTAAATTGAATAAGGTCGCACGGTCAGATACGACAATTGATTTGTCGTGTCTAGAAGTAGACAAAATCTCTTCAGAAAAGTAAAAGGAGTTGCGCTCACCCTGCTCATAACTCAGATAAGGAAAGGCTGCCATTTCTTCAATTGTGACCGACGTTTTACTGGCTAGTGGATGGTGTTTGGAGATAAACACATGCGGAACCGCCTGAAAGAGTGGTGTAAACTCAAGGTTGTTATCCAAGAAAAGCTTGGTCAGAACATCTCGATTAAAATCATTGAGATATAAGACACCAATTTCTGAACGAAAATCACGGACATCATCAATCACTTCATGCGTCCGAGTCTCACGCAAAATTAACTCATAATTACGCATATCATTTTCACGCAAAATGCTTGCAAAACTTTCAACAACGAATGCATAATGTTGCGCAGAAACTGCAAATAATTCTTTTTTCTCACGATTATATTTATAACGTTCTTCTAAAAGTTCAGTCTGCTCAACAATTTGTCTTGCGTAAGATAAAAACTCTACACCGTCTGACGTTAACGTGATGCCTCGCGTCGAACGGGTGAAAATTTTAATTCCCATCTCTTCTTCCAGTTCTCTCACTGCATTTGAAAGTGAGGGCTGAGTCACAAATAAATGCTTTGATGCCTCATTCATAGAGCCTGTTTCAACGATTTTGATGATGTATTTTAATTGCTGGATTCTCATAGTGATTTCCTATTCAGATTCTAATTTTATTTATACTTATAGTTTATAACATTTTTACCAATATACCTAGGGAAAACCGTTTATTTTTTATCAGATTATTTTCCCATCTTCTTAAATAGTCTGTAATAATACAATCTGATGACAAGGAAAACGTTTCCACATTTTGACTTGACAAACTGTTTCATATAGGGGCATAATAGAGTGTAATAATTTTTTTATTTACAATTTCTTATAAGGAGGAACTCAAATTTGAGTATCGGAATCGTAATTGCGAGCCACGGCGAATTCGCCGAAGGTATCCATCAATCAGGTTCAATGATTTTCGGTGAGCAAGAAAAAGTCCAAACAGTGACTTTCATGCCTAGCGAAGGTCCTGATGACTTGCGTGCTAAAATCGACGCAGCCATCGCGACATTTGACGCTGATGATGAGATTTTGGTGCTTGCGGATTTATGGAGTGGTTCTCCATTTAACCAAGCAAGTGCTGTTCTGGCTGAAAATCCAGATCGCAACATCGCTATTATCACAGGTTTGAATCTACCAATGTTGATTCAAGCCTACACTGAACGTATGATGGATGCTGAAGCCGGCTTAGAAAAAGTCGTTGCTAACATCCTCAAGGAAGCGAAAGACGGGATTAGAATTTTACCAGAAACGCTTCAACCTGAAGAAACGGCAACTGCTGCCCCAGCTGAAACAGCAGCAGCATCTGCTATTCCTGAAGGTACTGTCATCGGTGATGGTAAGATTAAAATCAATCTTGTCCGCATCGATACACGTTTACTGCACGGTCAAGTCGCAACGGCTTGGACACCAGACTCTAAAGCAGATCGTATCATTGTTGTTTCTGACGCTGTTGCTAAAGACGACTTGCGTAAACAATTGATTGGTCAAGCTGCTCCAAATGGCGTGAAAGCCAATGTTATCCCAATCTCTAAAATGATTGAGATTGCCAAAGACCCACGTTTTGGTAACACACATGCTTTCTTACTATTTGAAAATCCACAAGATGTTTTGGCAGCCGTTGAAGGTGGCGTACCAATTGAGTCAATCAATGTTGGGTCAATGGCACATTCAACTGGTAAAACAATGGTTAACAAAGTGTTGTCAATGGACAAAAAAGACGTTGAAACCTTTGAAAAACTTCGTGATTTGGGAGTTAAATTTGATGTGCGTAAAGTACCAAATGACTCTAGAGCTGACTTGTTCGATTTGATCAAAAAAGCTAACGTTCAGTAAAACGAAAGGAACTAAACATGTCTATTATCTCTATTATTTTAGTTCTCATCATTGCTTTCTTCGCTGGTCTTGAAGGCATCCTCGATGAGTTCCAATTTCACCAACCAATTATTTCTTGTACATTGATCGGTCTTGTAACTGGTCACTTGACAGCTGGTATTATCCTTGGTGGTACAATTCAAATGATGGCACTTGGTTGGGCTAATATCGGAGCTGCAGTTGCACCCGATGCTGCCCTTGCCGGTGTTGCCGCTGCCATTATCATGGTTCAATCTGGTAACTTTGATACAAAAGGTATCACAGTCGCTTTCTCAACAGCTATCCCACTTTCAGTTGCTGGTCTTTTCTTGACAATGATCGTTCGGACGATTTCTGTCGGTTTGGTTCATGGTGCTGATGCTGAAGCTAAAAAAGGTAACTTTGCGGGTCTTGAACGTTTCCATTTCGTCGCACTTTTATTACAAGGTATTCGTATCGTTATCCCTGCTTTGGCCCTTATCTTGGTACCAACTCAAGCCGTACAAAATGCGCTTGAAGCAATGCCAGCTTGGTTGACTGATGGTATGGCCATCGGTGGTGGTATGGTTGTTGCCGTAGGTTATGCCTTGGTTATCAACATGATGGCGTCACGTGAAGTTTGGCCTTTCTTTGCCATTGGTTTCGCCCTTGCCGCAGTTAGCAATTTGACACTTATCGCCCTTGGTGCGATCGGTGTTGCCCTTGCCCTCATCTATATCAATCTTTCTAAAATGGGTGGTAACGGTAACAACGCTGGTGGCGGTTCTGGTAGTACAGATCCTATCGGCGACATCTTGAATGACTATTAGAAAGGACGACAAGATTATTATGAGTGAAAAAATTAAACTTTCAAAAAATGACCGTTTAGCCGTTGCTTGGCGTTCTACTTTCCTTCAAGGTTCTTGGAACTACGAACGGATGCAAAACTTAGGTTGGGCTTTCTCTTTAATCCCAGCGATTAAAAAGCTCTACACAACTAAAGAAGACCGTGCTGCTGCTTTGACACGTCACATGGAATTCTTCAATACACACCCATACGTTGCTAGCCCAATTATCGGTGTAACACTTGCCCTCGAAGAAGAACGTGCCAATGGTGCACCCATTGATGACGTTGCTATCCAAGGGGTTAAAGTTGGTATGATGGGTCCTCTTGCCGGTATCGGTGACCCTGTCTTCTGGTTTACTGTTCGTCCTATCTTGGGTGCGATCGGTGCATCACTTGCCTTGAGCGGTAACATCCTTGGACCTATTTTGTTCTTCGTCCTTTGGAACGTCATTCGTTGGGCATTTATCTGGTACACACAAGAATTCGGTTATAAAGCTGGTTCTTCAATTACTTCTGACTTGTCTGGTGGATTGTTGCAAGACATCACTAAAGGTGCATCAATCTTAGGTATGTTTATCCTTGCCGTTCTCGTAGAACGTTGGGTATCTATCAAATTTGCACTTGATGTTTCTAAAGTCAAACTCTCTGAAGGTGCATACATCGAATGGGACAAACTCCCTGCAGGTGGCAAAGGTATCCAAGAAGCCTTCCAAAAAGTTGGTGAAGGACTTTCTCAAACACCTGATAAAGTGACAACTTTACAACAAAACTTGGATGGCTTGATTCCAGGTCTTGCTGGCTTGCTCTTGACTTTCCTATGTATGTGGTTACTTAAGAAAAAAGTTTCACCAATCGCGATCATCATCGGCCTATTTATCTTTGGTGTTGTGATGCACGTCCTTGGTGTAATGTAAGCCTAAGCACTTCTGCTTTTGAAAAGCTTGCCAGTTATGGCAGGTTTTTTTATTAAAAAATTGGTATACTATAACTATGATACAATCACTGAATACACAAACTTCCGCTCCTCTTCAAGCTATTGCCTATGTCGGCCTTGGTAGCGTCTATGGTAAACTCCTCATTGGTGATAAAGCATTTGAGTTTTTTAATGATGCCAATATTGCTGATGCCATTCAAATTCCTTGGGAAACGATTCACCATGTTGAAGGGGTCGTGACACGTCAGCATAAAGTCCGACGACAATTTGTCATTGTTTTAAAAAAACAAGGCAACAGCAAGCGACAAAACAATTTGCGTTTTTCTTCAAAAGACGCAGGTAAAGTCCTGAAACTGGTTCGTGAACATTTAGGCAATGATAAGGTGGTTAAGGCCCCAACACTGGTTAGCAAAGTCAAGAAATTATTGACTAAAAGAAAAAGTTGATTATTCTAGGCTATCTTGCTATAATGTGTTTAGCGGATAAGTAATGCTAATCATTGGTTTAGAAAGGTTGCGGTTGTTGCAAGCAACTCCTTGGTTAGTATGAAATTCTACCGCCCTTAAACAGATCATAATAAAAACGAGATGCTTTCAAAGCAAGACAGGTGGAACCGTGTTGAAAAACGCCCTGTTCATTTTGAAGGCATCTTTTTCATTACTCGGAGGACAGCTATGTTAGACATTAAACAAATTCGCAACCAATTTGATGAGGTAGAAGCCAAACTCAAAACACGTGGTGTGGCATCTGAAAAACTCTATGAATTACGTGATTTCGATGCTAAAAGACGTGAGTTAATTATCGAAACGGAAGACCTCAAAAAGCAACGTAATGAGGCGTCTGAAGCCATTGGCCTTGCCAAACGTAACAAGGAAGATGCTAGCACTGCAATCGCGCAAATGCAGGAAGTTTCAAGTCAGATCAAGGCACTCGACTCAGAGTTGACTTTCTTCGATGAAAAAGTGACAGGTATTCTCGAAACGCTACCTAATATCCCCGCTGACGATGTCCCTATCGGTGCTGACGAAGATGATAATGTCGAAGTCAAACGAGTGGGTGAAGTGCCAAACTTTGATTTTGAACCACAAGCGCATTGGGATTTGGGAGAAAAATTAGGCATTTTGGACTGGGAACGTGGCGCTAAAGTCACTGGATCACGCTTCTTATTCTATAAAGGTTTGGGCGCACGTCTTGAGCGCGCACTCTACAACTTCATGCTAGATGAGCATGCCAAAGAAGGCTACACTGAAATGATCACACCTTACATGGTTAACCACGACTCAATGTACGGTACAGGTCAATATCCGAAATTCAAAGAAGATACTTTTGAATTAGCAGATAGCGATTTTGTTTTAATTCCAACTGCTGAAGTCCCTTTAACTAACTACTATCGCAATGAAATTATTGACGGTAGCGAACTACCAATCTATTTCACTGCTATGAGCCCATCATTTCGTTCTGAAGCGGGGTCAGCTGGCCGTGATACACGTGGTCTCATTCGCTTGCACCAATTCCACAAAGTAGAGATGGTTAAGTTTTCTAAGCCAGAAACGTCTTATCAAGAACTTGATAAAATGGTCGCTAATGCTGGTAATATTCTTGAAAAATTAGGCTTAGCCTATCGTGTTGTCGCTTTATCAACTGGTGATATGGGCTTCTCTGCTGCTAAAACTTATGACTTAGAAGTCTGGATTCCATCACAACACACTTACCGTGAAATTTCTTCTTGTTCTAATACGGGAGATTTCCAAGCACGTCGTGCCCAAATCCGTTACCGTGATGAAGCAGGTAAAACACAGCTCCTTCACACCCTCAATGGTTCTGGTTTAGCGGTTGGTCGTACTGTCGCTGCTGTACTTGAAAACTACCAAAATGCTGACGGGTCTATTACCATTCCTGAAGTCCTTCGCCCTTATCTTGGCGGCGTTGATGTGATCAAATGATGACGGCAAGTTTTGGTGAGAAGGGCTTGACCCTTGTCTTTCCAGATGAATTAGGACAGCTTGAGGTGCAGGATTTGGCAGCCTTAGTGGCTGACAATTCTCAAGCAGTCTGCTACTTCAAGGGACCAAACCTTGTCATGCAAAAAGCGAAAGCTGATCGTGCCCTCGTTTTCAGCCTACCAGTAGATATTGAGCCCATTTATTTTAAAAAATATCTGACGGATCAAAAAGTTCCGAGTCATCAAACGAAAGTCTTGACAGCTTATCTAAACAAGCTCACGCCCTATCTGGATCTCCTTGGCTATCAATTCAAAGCCGTGCAAGAAACACCTGCTGCACCCGCTAAAAGCTCAGGAAAGGCTCAGTATCGCTTTACCAAGGCAATTGCTGAGATACCTTTTTATGTTGATTATGACGGTGCGAAAGCTGAAGTTCAGTGGTTAAAACGTAACGACATGGTCATCAAAAAAGGTGCTGTCCTGAAACAAGATATGCCCTTGAATCAAGATGGGTCTGTTGGTTTTTCTCAAAAATTTGCTCTGACCTTGCGTCAAGAACATGCGGATGCCATCGGGTCTGATTTTGTGACGACAGCTGATATTCATTTAAAATCAGTCAATGAAGTTGGTCACTTGCTTTATTTTGCGGGGACAAATTCTTGGTTGATCCTCAAAGATCAAGCGGGTCAAACACTTTCAAGTCATGCGATTGTTAAATAAATCAAAAAACTGTCGATTTTCCGGCAGTTTTTTCTTGTTTTAATCAGGCAATCTTTTAGTCATCCAGTAATCATTCAGCATAAAGTCACCTAAGGGCGTATCAACTGTCTTGACAATCTCAAAGCCATAGTGCTGATAGACGGCAACAGCACGCACATTGTAACGATTTACATGCAAGTGCAACTGATGCTTGCCAAATTGTTTGGCGGTGTTCTCAAGACGCTTAAAGACTTGACGCGATAGTCCCTGACCCCGACAGCTTGATAAGAGGTATACTTTACTGATAAAAAGCTGACTGTCTTGAAGCTCATAAGCGAGATAGCCGACAGGCTGGTCATCTAATAAGATCAAGTCATACTGGACGCCTTGACTGATTTCCCTTTTGATTTGCTCGACTGACTGGTATGTCGCTAGCATATAGGCGACTTGCGCTTCCCCGATCACTGATGTAAAGACTTCCGGCCAAATGATTTGGATCAAATCCGATAAGTGTGCTAGTGTTTCTGTCGTCTCTACTTTTTGGTAGCTTAACATCCTGCTTATTTTCCTCCCCCATTTTTCACATTAAAATGACCTTAAAATAAAAAAATCATCTTTCTCGGATGATTATTTATGCTTAATCTCTGCTGCCACCAACTCCGAAGATTCTCAAGATTGAGATGAAAAGGTTGATGAAGTCAAGATAGAGGCTCAAGGCCATGCTCACTGCCCAGCCGTCGGTTACATTGCCGTTGGCTTGGTTGTAAAGTGCTTCGATTCTTTGGTTATCCCAAGCGATCAAACCTGAGAAGACGATAACTGAAAGAATTGAAATCATGAAGTCCATGCCTGAAGAACCGACAAATAGGTTAACGAGGCTTGCGATGATAATCCCAATCAAGGCTGCAAACATGGCTTTACCCATGCCTGATAAGTCACGTTTGGTCGTTTTACCAAAGACTGAAAGGGCGAAGAACATACCAGCCGTAATGGCAAAAGCAATGGCAATGCTACTGAGATTAAAATAGGCTAGGGTAAAGGTCAAGGTAAAGCCATTGAGGGCTGAAAATCCGATAAAGGCTGGTAAGGCCATTGGTGAATTTTTAGCAGCCATTGGTGTTACGGCAACAACCAATACCATTTCCAAAATCCATAAAACGAATAACAGCCATGTATGACCCGTTAAGATTGCTGAGATATTATCAGCAAACATTGTCAATGTGATGAAGGCTACCACAGCACTGACGGCAATCCCCATGCCAACTAAAGCATAGATACGCGCGAAGAAATCAGCGAGTGAAAATTTACCTGTATTTTGATTTGTTTCGAAAATTTGATTATCCATAATATCCTCCTTTTTGAAAACTCTTCTCTGTTTATTTGGGAACTTTTTTTGTGCTAACACTAAGCCTTGATTACTCTGATTCAGTGAGCTCTTCTAAAGGTGGTTGCACCAAGACGATGGCATCTGCTACTCGTTCCTCATTTCTCATGATTTCAATGTTAATCGTTACCAAATCTTTGTTAGTATCAATTTTGATAATTTCAAAATTGAAACTTAACAAGTCATTGCGAAAAATCTTTTCAATGAGGTTGAGATTGACATTCACCACATGACTACCAGGACCTGGTAGATGTTTGTTAATCGTTGAGGTGATGATGCCGAAAATCAGAGCAGTTGGTACCACTGGCTTGGTCAAACCAAGTTCCTTAATATAATCATACTGCGAATAAAGCGGATTGTCATCGTTCGTAAGACCGAGATAAAGTAAAATTTCTCGATTTTTAATCGTTTCGGACAGACTAAAGGTCTCGCCTTCCACTAGTTCATCAATCGTTTTACCTATTTTGATGTCTTGATTTTGCAATTTCATTAACTTAATTTTTCTTTCTTGAACAGTTTATGATGTTTCCATTTCATCTTCATCAACTGTGTCCATTCCTTAATGGCCACATAATCATCAACGAAAGTCACGACAAAACTTTCTTTATAACGTGGTGGTGCAATGGTTGCGCCCCACATATGTTTGATGATGATGTCTTTTTCTAATTTTGAAATCGTCGTCAATTTTTGGGCGTTTTGGTAGGCGATTCTTGGATGAACATAGGCATGACTGCCTTCGGCAAATTTCGTTTCCCGCCAGTCATAGTAAAAGAGGTCATGTAAAAGTCCTGCACGAGCCGTTGCTTTTTTGTTCCAACCAAATTTTTTGGAAATTTTGTAAGCGGTGTAGCTGACATTCAAAGAATGGAGCAAGCGCGTTGAAATGTAGTGATGTGTAAACTCATTTAATTTTTGAACTTCTGGTGTCTCTAAGAGCCCACCGACATAGGACATGTACTCAGCATCGTACAGCCAGGGAAAATCTTTTTTAGTCATAAAACAATTATACCACTATTTCTTAAAAGCAACTAAATTATTTCTTAATTCTTGGAAGATGTCATCATTTTCTTGTGCTGAATAGCTGTTAGCACCACTGGCCAGCGGATGACCACCACCTGCATGCTCTTTGGCAATGTCATTAATCGGGGCGACTTTTGAGCGCATTCTAACTCGAAAATGACCATCAGGCTGCTCAACAAAAATCGCCCAGGTTTGGATTTCTTTAATTTTTCCTGGTGCAGAGACAATGGCTGAGGTTTCAGAATCTGAGATACCATGATTTTTCATCAGCTCTTGTGTGATAAAAATTCGCGCCACACCTTCAGGTGAAATTTCAAGATTTTCATAGACGTAGCCTTGGAGTCTAGCGATTTTCATATCAAAAGAATCCATTTCACGCATGAGGCCTGCTCTATCAAAGCTATGCTCTGCTAATTTTGCAGCAGTGTAAAGCGTTTTGGGTGTTGTCGCTGGATAGAGAAAACGTCCCGTATCGCCAACAATCCCTGCGTACAAGACTCTTGCTGCATCATCAGAAACCTGCAAGTCATTTTCAAAGGCAAAATTCGCAATGATTTCTGACGCTGAACTTGCTGTCGTATCAACGGCTAATAAATTTCCATAGGCATCATCATTAGGATGGTGATCGATCTTGATCAGAAAATCACCCGTCTGATACCGCGCATCATCAATACGAGGTGTATTCGCCGTATCTGTCACAATGACAAGTTTCCCTTTGAAAGTCTCATCAGTCAGCTGATCCATCTGGCCAATAAAGGCAAGCGTCGGCTCATCAAACCCAACTGCTGAGATTTTTTTATCTGGAAAATTCGTCCGTAAGATGTCCCGCAAACCCAATTGGCTCCCCAAGGCATCCGGATCTGGATTTTTATGGCGATGAATCACGATCTCGTCGTAGGCTTTGATTTTATCTAAAATGTCGTTCATAGAGGGTTATAATCCTTTTTCTAGTTAATTTGTAGGGTGACTAAAATCTTGCTGATGATCTGGTAATCCAGATAGACCTCAAAATCAATGGTCGCGCCAAGTCTTGACTCACTGATAATTTTCGGATAAACTTCCAGTTCGTCATCAATGGCAACGGCACCCATAAAATAAATGCTCATCGATTCGATAATAATATTTTTATTTTTCGTTTTGGTCATGACGCGATCGGTGATATTACTGATAATCTCAGCCATCATCCCATTGGCAATGTTACCAACATTATTCATCATGAATGGCTCTACTGTAAAGGTGTAATAGGATTGCACTTCTTTTACAGCGCGTGCCACATCATCCGTCATCGTATGTGAAAATTGGCTTTGTTCAGAAGACTCCTGCATACTCCGAAGCATGTCTGACTTACTGATAATCCCTGCATAAGTACTGTCGCTGTTGACCACAGGCATCATGTCATAGCCATCAAAAATCATCTTCTGACTGGTTGAAGCAACTGTCATGTCAAACTTAGCCAGTTTGGGATTGCGGGTCATGACTTTATCAATAGTTGTACTATTTTTCTTACCTGTGACATCTCGCATACTGACCACGCCAACAACTAACTTATGTTGGTTGATAACTGCAAATCTGGAACCATTGGTTTTCTTGACCAAATCTAAATAGTCTTTAACCGTCGAAATTTCATAAAGGGTCGGCGCTTGACTTTGATAGACATCTGCTACCGTCGTGATTTCTTTTTTGATCAGTTCATTAGAAAGCGCGCGGTTAATCCGACTAGCAACGGTAAAGGTATCAAAATCCGTCCGTAATACCGGTATCGCTTGCTCATTGGCATAGTCTAACACTTGTGGTTCAATATCAACACCACCTGTAATTAAGACAGCATTGCCTTCTTGTAGGGCTAGTAATTGGATGGATGTCCGGTCCCCTACGATCACTAAACCACCATGTGTCAAGTATTTTCGAATATTTTCTTTAGTCATGGCAGCGATAGCAAACTTGCTGAAGGCCTGGGTTAAACCGGCTTCTCCTGCCATGACTTCGGCACTGGCGATTTTAGCAATCTCGCCAAAGGTCAGGGTTTCAATCACGCGCTGTTCCTGAGTGGCAATCCGCGTTGTACCTGAACGGTCATTAATAGAAACGAGTCCACGCGCCTGTGCTTCCTTAATCGCGCGATAGGCTGTGCCATCAGAGACTTTGAGGCGGGTCGCAAGCCCACGAACACTGACCTTCTTGCCAATTTCCAAATCATCGATGTAGTCTAGTAATTCTTGGTGTTTACTCATGTTCTACCTGATTAACCTTTCTAAAGCGCTTGAAATTTCTCAAAATTTTGGTGTAAGGATTGAGTGCTTTATAGTTTTCTTGCAGGCTAAAGCCTGACTTTTCTGCGACCTTGCAGGATCCTATATTTTCTGAATCGACGACGATATCCAGATGACACAAACCAAACTCAGTCAAGCTAATCTCAGCTAAAGTTCGAACTGCTTCTGTCATAAGCCCCTGTCCCCAATAGGTCTGGTTAAGCGTATACCCAATTTCTGCTGTTCTCGCTCTCTCATCTAGTTTCACAAATGTAATCGTGCCAATCATAGCAGACGTTGCCTTCAATTCCATGGCCCATTTGCCCAAGGGTTCTTTCATGAATAAAGCCGCAATTGTCGCACGTGTTTCTGCTAGATTATGATGCGCAGGAAAAACATAAACCAAGTTTTCTGGTTTACTAGCATAGTCAAACATATCTTCTGCGTCCGTCATAGACAAAGGGCGCAAAATCACCCGTGGCATTTCAATAACATTGAAAGTTGCCAATTTCTCGTAGATATTCATGACTGTATTATAACATATTGACTTGAAAGTCGCATAGAAAAAAAGTATTTTACAATGAAAACGGTTTATTTATGGTAAAATGACAGTATGACGAATTTAGAAAATAGGCTTGATCGCGCCTCAAGCGGTGAATATCGACTAAATCCCGATGAACAAAAATTGTACCTGAACACTTTTCGTGAGCGTATTTTTCTTGCCATCACTTTTGATGATGCTAAGACACCTCAAGTAAAAACAGCTTTTGAACGTATTCTGAGCCATTTTGACATGACAGAGCAGCCAATTTTTGTCAAAATTTGTGGTGATTTACCAGATGACTTGACCGGCTATTATCTGAAATTAGCCACTGACCACCATTTTGAGGGTCAGATTTTAACTGAAGCTGCTTCTGATCAGTATGGTCTGGTCATTCATACAGATCATGCCATCAATCATGATAAAATTGAACTGACCGATGTTTTTCCTGATCTCATTTTGGACGAAACACCCGCTCCTCCTCCTCAGAAAAAAGGCTTTTTCTCTAAACTGTTTGGTTAAACTGCCGCAAAAGCTTATAGATTTAATAAACCACAGAAGAGCCAGATGCTTTTCTGTAGTTTTATTTTTTAGATTATTAAAGCGCTGTGCCCTGTTTCGGGACGTATAAATCGGTCATATCAACACCTTCCAGGGTCAATAGCTTGATTTTATTGGGCAACCCACCAGCATAGCCAGTCAGACTGCCATCACTTCCGACGACACGGTGGCAAGGGATAATGATCGAAATCGGATTATGACCGACAGCGCCACCCACAGCTTGACTAGACATGGTTGATCTGCCCATGTCTAATGCCATTTTTTCAGCAATCTGGCCATAGGTCACGACTTGACCGTAGGGGATTTCTTCTAAAATTTTCCAGACGGCTTGCCTAAATTCGCTGCCAATTGGGGCTAAAGGCAGGTCTGCTATGGCTGGTGCTTCACCTGCGAAATACTGATCTAACCATTGTTTAGCAAGCTCAAATACAGGTAGACGATCATTTTCTACCCATTCTTCAAATAGCGTTTCTCCGTGATATTTTTGACCTTCCAACCACAGACCGATGACATTTTGACCATCACTCGCTAGCGTAATCATGCCAATTGGTGAGGCATACTTTGTTATCTCATAAATAAAAATCACACACTTTCTTATAATGTTTATGTTGAAGCAGATGATACTGTAGTTGCCGCAGCAAGCATTGCAATCATAGCAGTTTGTTGAGCAATCATAATAGACTAATACTTGTCGAAAGTGCTGCCCTCGTCATATCATCCTTGAACTTATCTGCAAAATCATTCACAACCATTGATGCTGCAAGCATCAACAATTCTTGTTGCGAAACAGAAAATGAACCGAAATCTTTTTGATTTCTCAAAAATGCCTGTGCCCTATCAATCTCAGGAATAAGGCTATTGCTATCAACAGGTAACAAGGCAAGAATACCTAAAATTGGCAAGGTATAAGCCTTGTCCAACTTAATTTTTTCTGAACGGAAGGCGTCACGCAAAACTAATACACGATCAACACCCGCATCATCTGATTCACCAAGTACTAGTACTTGCGCCAAAGTCTGTACACTATTTTTCGTCCAGAATTCATTTTTCAAAAAATCATAAATTTTTTCAATGCGCGCCGTACTTGCTGTAACATCCAGATTGCCCAAGCCCAACATCGTCGCAAAGATATAATCGTCTGCACCTGTATAGAAAAAATGTTTGGCTTTCATGTCATCATAGAAAGCTCGTGTCCGTTGTATCACACGCGCATAATCCGATTTCTGGGACTGCGAAGCGACTTGAAATGCTGCAACGATAAGAAAATCAGATGCCCGAAATCTTTCAGCCTTGAGCAAATCATAAACTATCAACGTTTCTCTAAAAACTGCCTGAGGATCTTCAGTCAAAGACAGCAAGGTCGCAATATACAAACCCATATCGCCTCGAAAAGTAGAAAAAATCCCCGTGTTTTGCTTCATCATATCCTGACAAACTTTAATCGCATCGCAATCAATTTGCTTGCCTTCTTGCGCATACGTAAGCGCTACGAATCTTTTGGTTAGTGCATTTTGAAAGACAAATTTTTTTTGATAACTTGTGCATTTTCTACAAATAGTGCTAATTTATCCATAACATTTTCTACTACCCTTGAATTTCTCTAGTACAAATCGCATCATCTTCATTAATAATTTTATTTTACTATATTTTTAGATAATTGTATACCTTTTAGAAAGGTAACATAAACTTCACAGATAGCGAAACAGCCAGAGTATTCAAATTTAAGCCCATCAAAAAAGGCACATAGGAACCCTACTTAGGGCTGCTTGCTTCCGCATCTGACCCACTTCATAGAATTACTATTGCCTCACTTATAAGTATATCATAAAATTTATTTTTTGCGGCGATTTTTGAAAAATTTTTGCATCATTTGTGCACATTCTGCTTCCAAAATACCTGATTCGACATGGAGGCGGTGATTGAGCCGCGGATCTTCTAAGATTTGGTAAAGGGACACAGCCCCTCCAAATTTAGGGTTAGTTGCACCAAAATAGACCTGTGGCAATCGCGCAAGTGAAATCGCCCCCGAACACATGACGCAGGGTTCTATCGTCACAAATAGTGCGCAATCAATCAAGCGCCAATTGCCCACAACGTCATTGGCCAAGTCGATGGCACAGATTTCAGCATGATGTGTAGCTTTCTGATGTAGCTCACGCGCATTATAGGAACGCGCAATAATTTCACCATCCTTGACGATGACAGCACCAATCGGTACTTCTTCATGATCTGCCGCTTTTTGTGCTTCAAGCAAGGCTTGACCCATAAAGTATGCTTTTTCTTCTTCTGTAAAGGTTATCAAAATGTATTAAAATCCCATGTCTTATGTGGCGTAGCAAGGTCAGTTGGCACACCTTGTGCTTCATCAGCTGCTTCTTGACGCAATTGCTCCAAATCACCAAACTGCGGTAAATGCGTGAGGACTAATTGCTTGACCTTTGCTTCTCGCGCGATACGCCCAGCCTCTAGGCTTGAAAGATGATTAGGCATGTTTGACTTGTCTGAGAAAAAGTACACATCCGCTAATAACATATCCGCATCTTTTGAAAAGTCAACTAGACCATTGAACCAGCCGGTATCGCCAGTAAAAACTAGGGTCTGACCTGTTTTACGTTCAGTGATTCGCATGGCGTAACAAATGATCGGGTGTACTGTTTTTGTAAAGGTGATGTCGAAAGGTCCGATCTTCTGCACGCCATTGACATCATAAGCAATCCCTTCAGAAACACCGTCAAGTGTGAGGTTTTGAAATTCATGAGTATCTTCGTTATGACCATAGATTTTGAGGATAGCACTGTCCCAATCTGGATCTGTTTTCGGCCAAAGCTGGCGATATTGGCGCAAGACACCGAGATCGGCGATATGATCTTGATGGTAGTGACTCACAATGACTGCGTCGATGCAGAGAGGTGACACCTCGTGTTCTAACTCCGTCACAGCGCGACTGCCGGCATCAATCATGAGATTAAAACCTGAATTACTGGTCAATAAATAAGCGGTGGTACCCGCATCTTTGTAGGGATATCCTCCCCAAACTCCCAAAGCTGTTAATTTCATATAACTCCTTCCATGTGTCTTATGTAGAGCATTTATCTATTTTTATTTTAACACAAAAGATTTAAGTTTACTTTAAGGAGGATGCTCTATACTAGAAACATTCCTAAAAATTTTTTTCATAAGTAACTCCTGAAAACCACCGCCTACTGGATATAGACGGTGGTTTTTTTGGATTGTTTAGGTTTAATAGTAAATTTTATCAGTTAAATTGAGAACTGTTCGAAATAAGCTCTGATAACTCACTAGTACTTTTGATTAGATTGCCTTTAGATGGTATCGTCACTGAAACTTTTTCATTAGAATAAGTGACATTATAAGACAATTTCCCACCAAGGCCATAACCTTGTACTTCTTTTCCAGTAAACTTAAGGACAACATTTGATGTTTTATTTTTGCTATCTACCGTGATGGTCAATGCTTTAATCACTTCTGGCAATGTTTTTTCAAAATCTTTATCTTTTAACAGATCATCAAATGATTCTCTTGATTTTTTAGGCAACTCAGACAGATAAGCTTTGACAAATTTAGCAAGTTGATCACCAGATAAAGTCATGGTAATAGCTGATCCTTCTTTACTAAAATCTGTTTTATCCAAAGAATTATAAGCCTTATCCAGTGCCTTTTTAGAAGCTTCAGCATCTAAGGAAGAGACTGCCTCTGTCTCTTGTCCGTTTTCTTCAGAAATAGCATTGAGATCAAGATACTTCCCTTTAATCTTTGTCATATCTAATCCTTTACTAGACAGATCATCACCAGAAGACTGAAGATAAATATCAAGTATTGGTTTTAAGGTTTCAAGTTTGAGATAGGCATTGGTATCCTTGGTCACAATTTCTAGAGGTATCTCTTGCCCCGCAAGAGATATATCCATGTTAACCTGAGCATTTTTGCCATCAGTCAGCGATTTGCCAGATAACTTGATACTTGATAAATAACCATTAATGATAGGTGCATAAGCTTCCGCATCACCACTAGCAATGACTTTTAAATCATCTGTTTTAAAATTAAATTTTTGCGTAGAAGATTTCGCTAATATCGCGCTATCTTTAATAAATTTTTCCTTGTCATTCGTCCCACATGCTGTCAATACAACTGCACTGACTACTAAAGCCACGACTGTTCCTAGTTTCTTAAACTTCATTTTTTTCTTCCTCCAATTTTTTCATTCCCCTATACTCAATGTAACATATCTATTATAACATGAATTCTTTATTTTTCATCACTAATTATCATTTTATTGGCAAATAATTAGAGTTTTTCTGAATTTATTATACTTTCTAAGAATATAAAAACACCTCTGCTTAATTATTTAGCAGAAGTGCTTATCTTTCATGTTTAAAAAAACTTTGTACAATGTCAACACTTGCCATGGCGTCTTTAGCATAATAATCAGCACCAACAAATTCACGGTATTCTTCATTAAGTACTGCACCACCAACCATAAAAACAGTGTCCGGTGCAACAGCTTTAATTGCCGCAATCGTTTTTTTCATATTTTGAACCGTTGTTGTCATCAAAGCTGATAGTCCGACCAGTTGAATCTTCTGTGTGACAACCGTCTCCACAACCGTCTCAATCGGTACATCTTTTCCGAGGTCAATAACATCGTAGCCGTAATTTTCTAGAATCATCTTAACGATATTTTTACCAATGTCATGAATGTCACCTTCGACTGTTGCCAATAGCAATTGACCTAGAGATTCTGATTTTTGACCTGACTTAGCAAGTGCTTCCTTCAAAACTTCTTGCGCTTGTTGGGTGGCTTCAGCAGACTGCATCAACTGTGGTAAAAATAGCTCACCTTTTTCAAACTGAGCGCCTACTACATCTAAGGCAGGAATGAAATAAGTATTGACAATCTCAAGGGGTGTCAACGCCTCAAGTAATTTTCTAGTTTCATCAGCTGTCAACTCTTTGCGTCCTTTGATAATCATCCCTTTCAAATCTAGGGTGTCCTCAGACTTTGCTTGCTCACCACTACCATTGGACGATGTCACTGTGAACGTCTCGTTTTGAGTTTTAGCGATGTAGTCTTCTGAGTTAGTATCTTGGCCGGTAAAGACCTTGAGGGAGCGAACAACGCGCATCATCTCATCTGATAAAGGATTCATAATCGGTGCGTCAAGTCCAGCACCAAAGGCTTGTGCCAAAAATGTACTATTTAATAGCGCACGATTGGGGAGGCCAAAAGAAATATTGGATAAACCGACAACTGTTTTGCAGCCTAAACGTTCTTTGACTAGGCGGATGGTATCTAATGTAACGGGGACCTGATCTTGTTGCGCAGAAGCTGTCAAGACTAGCGGATCAATCATCACACGATCTGGTGTAATCCCATATTTACCAGCTTCATGTACGATTTTTTCGGCGATTTGATAGCGCTTCTCAGCCGTTTCAGGAATCCCTGCTTCATCCAGACATAAGCCTAGAATGACACCGCCATATTTAGCCACAATTGGCAAAATTTTAGCCATGCTAGCAGGTTTGCCATTGACCGAATTAATCAAGGGAATCCCATTATAATGACGTGCGCCTGCTTCTAAAGCAGCCACTTCTGATGAATCAATCTGCAAAGGTAAGTCAAGTAAAGCCTGCAGTTCTGTAATCGTTTTGACCATCATCTGGGCTTCATCAATCTCAGGTAAACCGACATTAACATCCAAAATATCTGCACCAGCATCTCGCTGAGCAACGGCCTCCTGAATAATATAATTAATATTATTTTGACGTAACGCTTCTTTCAAACGAGGTTTGCCCGTCGGATTAATTCGCTCACCAATCAAACTCAGGCCCTGACCAATTTCAAGCGTCTTCAGGCCTGAGGTAATAAAAGTGCCAGATTTTGGCTCTGCATAAACTTTTTCAGTTTTATCAATGCAAGCACGCAATTGGCGGATAAATTCTGGTGTTGTGCCACAGCAACCACCAACGACTGCCACACCCTTAGCCAACAGTTCTTGTGTATAAGACACATAAGCTTCAGGCGTAATTTTATAGACCGTCTCACCATTTTCCATCTGCGGTAGACCAGCATTGGCCTGGACCATGACAGGGATTTGGGCATATTCTAAAATCGTCTCAACAATCGGCGCTAACTCTTTTGGGCCAAGTGAGCAGTTAACACCTAGCGCATCAACACCTAAATTTTGCAAAGTCAAGGTCGCAGTTTGCGGGTCAACACCAACAAAAGTTCGCCCATCTTCCTGATAAGTCAGGGTGACAAAGACAGGTAGCTTGGTATTTTCTTTGACAGCTAAAATTGCAATCTTAGCTTCTAATAAATCCGCTACCGTCTCAATGATAACCAGATCAGCACCAGATGCCTCCGCAATGACCGCCTGTTGGGCAAACATCTCATAAGCCACATCAAATGATAAGGTTCCCATTGGCTGTAACAACTGTCCCGTTGGTCCCATATCATAGGCGACGTATTTAGGTTCAGCATTTTTAGCCAACTTGATGGCTACCCGAATCGTCTCCGCCACCTCATCAGCAGTCATTTTCGTCGTATTAGCCTGAAACGTATTAGTTGTGATGACATCTGCGCCAGCCGATACATAATCTCGATGAATTGCTTCTACGATCTCTGGATGGGTCAGATTAAAGTGCTCAGGAATTCCTCCGATTGGCAAACCTCTCTCTTGAAGCTGCGTCCCCATCGCTCCATCAAAAAGCAAAATTTGCGTCTTTAAAGCCGTTAATATCGTCATCTCATATCTTCCTTTATTTGAACTTCAAGCTAACTTCTTGTCAACGCCTAAGTAATAAATCACTAAGGCACGTTGCCTTTAGCTTTTTTTTCGTATACTGCTAAAGCGGCAACTACAATGACATAGGAAAATAAATGATTTCCTACAGAAGTTTCCGACTGCATCGCATCGCTTTCAACATCTTGTTTTTAAGATATTTTTGAAAATGGTCATTAGGATTGGGAAAAAGAGTGCCGTTGACACGGCATGTGCAAGGTCAAACGTCAAGCCACTGATCCAAAAAGGCCAGAAGGGGCTACCGAATAGCTGAGCAGAAAAAATCGAGATAAGAAAACCATACAGCATGGTCAAAATAAAAATCAAGAGCGTTCTCAAAATAATCGATTTTAACCATCTAAAGATCATAGCCCCAAGGCTTAATATCAAGACATAGCTGATGATTTGTCCCAAGATGATCACCGAAAAACCCATCAAGAAGCCCGTCACGATCATAGTCAAAGTACTCACGATAATGGCGTCTGCTAAACCATAGGCTAAAATTAATACAAAAAACAGGGCCGTAATCGGCTTGACGTTTGGAAATGCGCCAAAAGCAATCCGAAGTACACAGGCGAGCGCGGTTAAAATCGCTAGTCTCGTTAGTCTTGTCGTAATCATGGTGTAACACCCATCACATTAAAGTTACCCGTTTTCACCATATTAATCGTCAGATTTTTAGACGGCTTACGTCTAGGTCGAGCCACTTTATCATCCTCAAATAACCCGAGAATCGCTGTAATAGATTTTCTGGGAATCATCAGATAATTTTCCGTCAAGGTCAGACCAAGTAGCCGATCAGCGCCTAAGGTTTTTAAAAATTGAGGTTGAATCTCTAGGGACAAATCGCCATACCCTGGAGAAAATCTACGATTCAGCACACAATCCGGAAATTGTGCATCAATATCTACTTCTGCTAAATCACAGATTTTTTCAATGTAATCCACACAAGCCGAATCTAGCACAAAAGCTTTTGTCATCTCTGAAAATTCATAGCGTCTAACTTGTCGTTCAACTTCGATACCTAGGGTGGCAGCAAGTAAAACGATTTGTTTAGCGTATTTCAAATGGCTATAAAGTTGTTTGGACTTGAGTACCAGATCGGTATTGGTGAGGTGGATGGCTTGATTAGCCTCGTCCAGTGTGAAATCATAAGCTTGATATAGGTAACGAGCATTTGACACTTCTTGAACCTCTAGCATCATCTCATCTACTAGTGTCGAGATAGCCGACGTCAGTACTTGTTTGCGTCTATAGCCAAGATAGCGCAGAACTTCTGATTTTTCTAAGGGTAGATATTGCATAGTCTCTCCATTATTCTCTTAGATTTATGATAGCATAGTTTTAAGTAGTCGACTTATACTTAAACATTACGTCAGGCTATAAGCTATACTTATAGCCAAGCTAACAAAAAAACTTCTCAGATACCAAGAAGTTTTAAGGTTTATCATTTAGTGATCCCAGCAGGATTCGAACCTGCGACCGTTCGCTTAGAAGGCGAATGCTCTATCCAGCTGAGCTATGAGACCAAACACAACTACTAAATTTTACCAAAATTCAGCAGTTTAGTCAACTTTTTAATAAATCGGGTTACCATAGACATCATATTGTGTTTCAGATGTCACAGCTGTTTCTGAAGTGCTCTCTTGAGACGCTTTTTCTGCAGAAGCTTCTTCACCATCAGTGAGCAAGGTTTTTTCGGTTGATTTACCATTTACCGTTGTCGTCACAGTTGGCAAGGTCGCTGCTGGTGCATAGCCACCATAATAATTTTCAAAAGTAATGATATTTGGAGATAAACTTTTCTCAATTGGCTTACCAAGCGAGAGACGCAAGGCATTTTGAACGCTCAGTAGATTATTAGCTGGCATGACCTGATAGGAAATACCATTAATCATCTCACCAAGACCTTGAAGTTTAATTGAACGCATTTTTTGGAATGCGTCTTTATAACCCAATAAGCTTTTCAAAGAATTACCATTCACAGCAAAGTCTGTTTTCATATTACCTGAAATTGCCGTCAAAATTTTCTCATATTTGGTAATTGAATCCAAACTTAAGATTTTACTCACAATTTGTGTGATAACTTCACGTTGGCGTGCTTGGCGGCCAATATCCCCTTCAGGATCTTGATGGCGCATCCGAGCGTAAACCAAGGCTTGGTCACCATTGATATGCTGCTTACCAGGTTCAACTGTCGCGGTATAATCAGGTTCTGTTTCTTCAATCGAAATCGTTTCCCCTAACTTATTATCCACTTCAATACCACCAACAGCATCAACGAGATCTTTCAACCCGTTCATGTTAATCAAGGCATATTTGTCAATATCTAAACCAATTTGTTGCTGAATCGTTGAGACTGCAGATACAGCGCCACCATTGGCGTAGGCGGCATTTAACTTGGCAGTCTCAACAACATCACCGTCTTTATCGATGATACTCGTCAACATATCACGCTCCAAGGATACCATGGTCGTCGTATTGGTCTGAGGATTGATTGTCATCACAATCATTGTATCCGACTGACCTGACCATAAATCTGAACGCGCACTGTCACCTGTATCAACACCCATCAGTAAGATGGTCAAGGGATTAGTCGCCTTGATGATATCGTCCGATTTTTTACTAGAACTCAAGCCTAAATCAGAAAAAGTGGTTTTAAAAGCACTTTCTGTTCGGTTCAAGACAACAGTGGCATAAGCAAAAATGAGGCCTGCAAACACTAAAATTGTCGCTAAAAAGCCGAGTAGCACCTTCTTCCAAAGTCGCATCTTAGGCTTACCATTTTTCTTTAGCTTCCTGTTTTTAGTATTTTTAGAGCCGTGTCTAGCTTCATAATTTATTCTTTGACTTCTTTTCATTACTCCATTTTACCAGAAAAACTGGATTCAAACCTGAATTGGTATAAAATGTTACAAACTTGTAATCTTAATCAAAAAATATTACCATTTCTAATACGTCAATAAGGGTTCCTGATTCATCTCTTGCGCCGAATTTTCGAGTGGATTCAATCTCAAAACCATGTTTTTGGTAAAGATGAATAGCTCTCTCATTGCGTTTCTGAACTTGGAGTTCCAAGCGTTTGATTACACCAATCTCCTGGATGAAGTCTAACATATCCGTCATCAGAATGTGACCGATACCATAGCCTTGAAAGGCTTGACTGACAGTGATAAATAAATCACCGATATGTCGAATACGTTCATGAAAATCAGCTGTCAAACTAATGACACCCGCAATTTGATCGTCTACTAAAGCTAATAGGTAAGCATTATTATCTTTTTCAGCAATTTGCGCTAGATAATCAGACATTTGTTCTTCTGTCATCAAGATCCCTACTTCATCAAGCGTTAAAAAATGGGATTCTTTACCCACTTGATTTAAAAAATTGATTAATTTTTGAGCATCTTGTGGTTCTGCTTCTCTTACAATAATTTCAGTCATATGCCTCCTTTGGCAAATAGCTAAGCTCTAATCTAGATAGGTGTCATAACGATGACCATGGGCAACTAATGTTACCTCTCGTTCATCATCTAGGTAATCAAATACAATCTCCAAATACTCACTCGGCAAATCTTGTGCTAATAGATTTCCCCACTCGATTACAGTGACACCATTGCCAAATAAATAATCGTCTAAATCGATCGAGTCCGGATCATCTCCGATGCGATAAACATCCATATGATAGAGAGGCAAGCGACCTTCATATTCCCGAACAATGGTATAGGTCGGACTTTTAATCATCTGATGAATATCCAATCCGAGACCGAGACCTTTTGTAAAGGTCGTTTTGCCTGCACCTAATTCGCCTGTCAAGACGATAATATCGCCTGCTTGTAATTTTTTGCCTAATCTTTTAGCAAAATCCAACATTTGTTTTTCATTCAATTTCATAGTTTTATTATAACATACTGCGTCCCTTGATAGATACTGATGCGGACTCATTCTGTCTAAAATTAAAGTCTGTTGTTAATAGACAATGACGACTTTTCCAATCATGTGATTACTTGCGACATCACGATAAGCGGCTTCTAAGGTTTCCGCTGAAAAGCCCTTGTAGGTTTTTGTAAGGGTAGTTTTAAGCTTGCCCGATTCAATCAGGTCTGTTAACTTGGCCAAGGCTTGACCTTGTTCTGCCATCCGAATGTCAAAATTGCCTTTGGCAAACATGAACTCCCAAGCAAATTGTGCACCAATATTTTTAAGAGGCCCCATGTCAAGCAGCCCTTCTGTCTCAACAATACTTGCAATGCGACCAAAGGGTGCAATATAGCGTGTTGCAAGGTTCCAATATTTATCCGTCGAATGGAGGAGAACAATGTAAGGAAGCTGATCAATGCCAAATTCTTTGAGTTGCATCCCTAAATCCTCATGGTGATTGAGCACGATATCTGCACCTAGACTTTTAACCCACTCTACACTTTCTGGACGAGAAGCTGTTGTGATGACTTGCAAGCCTATGAATTTAGCCAGCTGAATTAAGATAGAACCAACACCTCCAGCACCATTGACAATCAAGATCGTTTTTCCAGTTGCAACTCCTTCACTGATAGCAAGACCGAGCGCATCTGTTAAAATTTCATAGGCAGTTATTCCCGTCAAAGGTAGCGCTGCACTTTCTGAAAGCGTTAAATTCGCAGGAGCTTTTGCAATTAATCGGCTATCTACTGCTTGGTAAACTTGATTTGTCCCTGACCGAAGTTGTTGGCCTGCATAGTAAACGCGATCACCAGGTTCAAAACCTAAAACGTCATCGCCAACTGCCATCACTTCACCAACGCCATCAAATCCAAGTACAGTGAAGTCGTGTCCTTGATAAGCTTCTGCCATTTTAACATCTACCGGGTTAACAGCACTAGCTAATACCTTGACGATGACATCTAACTGACTGGTCAACTCTGGCATAGCAAGCTCTTTCTCCTCAAAAAGTGTGCCGCTCTCACCGAAATCAACCGCTTTTGAAAAGCCAATTCCTTTATTCTTCATACTTGTTTCTTCTTTCATAAATATTTTTATAAATTCATTATAGCACTTGAGCTCAAACATATTAACATTTTAAATCGCTGTCAACTTTTTGTACCTCCTCTTATGTCATGATTAACGCCCTTAAAATATAAAAGCCTAGGTATCAAAAAACAGCCTTTCGACTGTTTTTTATAATTGGTTAATTTCACGAATACTTTCGACCATCAGGCCCAAGCCTACTAAGACAATGAGACCTTGTAAAATGGTGGTTTTATTTTGGACAATGAGTGAGATCACGATTGTCACAGCTAAAACTGTCCCAATGATGGCTACAAAAAGATTCAAGCTTTTCTTGATTTCATCAGAAGCCAGAAAGAGATAACACAAGACAAAGAGCCCTAATGCGACTAAATAAAACATCTTATCCCCACCCTTATTTGAATTTTTAGCTAACTATTGCTTAACCTTTTTTCTTTTTGTTGGCTTTTTCGCGCTCTGCTTTGTTCAAGATTTGTTTACGCAAACGAATTGATTCTGGTGTGATTTCGAGATATTCGTCATCAGCCATGAATTCGATTGATTCTTCCAAAGTGAGGATACGTGGTGTTTTGATGACGTTAGTTTGGTCTTTATTGGCAGAACGAACGTTGGTCATTTGTTTTGCTTTTGTAACATTAACTGTCAAGTCATTTTCACGAGAATGTTCACCGATGATCATACCTTCGTATACTTCAGTTCCTGGATTAACAAAGATTGTACCACGTTCTTCAACACCCATAATCGCGTAAGTCGTTGTTTTACCAGTGTCGATAGAGACAAGAGCACCACGGCTACGACCACCGATTTGTTCATGAATCATTGGCATGTATTGGTCAAAGGTGTGGTTCATGATACCGTAACCACGTGTCATTGACAAGAATTCAGTAGAGAATCCGATCAAACCACGAGCTGGTACAAGGAAGATCAAACGAACTTGACCATTACCAGTGTTGACCATATCAAGCATGTTTCCTTTACGTTCTGAGAGTGCTTGGATGATTGAACCTTGATATTCTTCAGGTGTGTCGATTTGTACGCGTTCAAATGGTTCTGAGCGAACACCATCAATTTCGCGTTCGATAACTTCTGGACGTGACACTTGGAGCTCATAGCCTTCACGACGCATTGTTTCGATTAAGATAGACAAATGCAATTCGCCACGACCAGAAACGATCCAACGGTCAGGTGAGTCAGTTGGGTCAATACGAAGTGAGACGTCTGTTTGCAATTCTGATTGCAAACGTTCTTCAACTTTACGTGATGTTACCCATTTACCTTCGCGACCAGCGAAAGGTGAGTTATTGACGAGGAAAGTCATTTGCAAAGTAGGTTCGTCAATATGAAGGATTGGCAATGGATCGATGTGGTCAGATGGTGTCACAGTTTCACCAACAAAGATGTCATCCATACCAGATACTGCAATTAAATCTCCAGCTTTTGCTTCTTGGATTTCAACACGGTCAAGACCGAAGAAACCAAAGAGTTTTGTCACACGGAAGTTTTGTTTCGTGCCATCTAGTTTTGAAAGTGTAACACTGTCACCAACTTTAATCGTCCCACGGAAAACACGTCCGATACCGATACGACCAACGAAGTCATTGTAATCAAGCAATGATACTTGGAATTGCAACGGCTCATCAGAGTTATCAACTGGTGCAGGAATATGGTCGATGATTGTTTCGAACAACGGTTCCATTGTGTGTTCTTGTGTTTCAAGATCATCTGAAAGACTTGATGTTCCGTTGATTGCTGATGCGTAGACAACAGGGAATTCCAATTGTTCTTCGTCAGCACCAAGTTCAATCAAAAGTTCCAAGACTTCATCGACAACTTCTTCAGGACGTGCTGAAGGTTTGTCGATTTTATTAACAACCACGATAGGTGTCAAACCTTGGTCCAAGGCTTTTTTCAACACAAAACGTGTTTGAGGCATTGTACCTTCGTAGGCATCGACAACAAGCACAACACCGTCAACCATTTTCATGATACGTTCAACTTCGCCACCGAAGTCCGCGTGACCCGGTGTGTCCAAGATATTGATGTGCTTATCTTTATATTTAACAGCTGTATTTTTAGCAAGAATGGTAATACCACGTTCTTTTTCAAGATCGTTTGAGTCCATGGCACGGTCATCAAGATGTGCGCGTGCGCTCAAGGTATCTGATTGTTTCAAAAGTTCATCCACAAGTGTTGTTTTACCATGGTCAACGTGGGCGATGATTGCGACGTTACGAATGTCTTCGCGTAATTTAGTCAAGATTTATACCTCATAATTTGAGATCACTTCTAAAAATCCTATTGCGACTTTCATACCCTGCCACTTGAACATTTTTTAGAGATGATCTTTATTCTATTTCAACTTTATAAGTATAACATATTTTTTGCAAAATGCAACAGGAATGCCTACATTAAGCGTTTTCAGTCGATATTCTCTTGACTTAATTTCAAAAGCCCTTTATAATGAAATAATGAATAGAAAAAACTATAAAAAGTATTCTGGGACTGTTGATAGCTCTCTTTATTGTCTAGGTCGTCGTTATCTTAATTGTTATTTTTGCCAAACCATTCGACAAAAATAACATCCGCTAGTCAATATCTTATGGCCGGTGCTGAACAATCCTGTAGTTTTGGTAAAATTCTAATCAAAAATAGTAACGTGCTGAAACATGTTACTATTATGAATTGACTTGCTAATTTCAATCTAACAAACCTTGTCCTCATGGCCGGTGGTGACTCTTCCCAAATGGGATTGAGTGGTCAAACCATTGTACCAAGTCAGGACAATCGCCAAGTAGGAGACTTTATTGTCCTAAAATAAATGATGAAAAATACTAAACAATCTAAACGTAGCGCTTCTAAGAACTCATCAAAGGATCAAAAGAAGAAAAAAGCACCTTTAATCATTACCATGATTATTTTACTCTTGGTAGGATCAAGCATCGCTTATGTCCTCCTCAAACCTAAGCAAACTTCTTCTTCAGCGCTCAAACCAATTAAAACGACAGCACCTGATGCGATTATTCCACCAACTTCCGTCTCAATCGCACCTGCACCTGAGGTTGAAGATACAGGTGAAGCTGGTTGGGTTCAAGTCAAATCCAAAACAAAACTTGAAAAATTTACTGATTTATCTGTACTTGGCGTCACCATTTACCGCGCCAATAATCCGAAAGTTTTGAAAACAGCTGCTGCACAGATTCCAGGAACTTTCATGATGTCGGATATCGTGGCACAGTATCCTGACTCACTTATTATGAACACCTCTGGTTTTGATATGAACACCGGTCAAATTGTTGGCTTCCAAATTAACAACGGTCAACTGTTTTCAAACTGGTCAAATACAGCATATGGCAGTGCATCTTTTGTCATCAATAAAAATGGTTCCGCTAACGGTTACGATCTCACAACACCTGCAACTGAGATCCTTGAAAAAGGTGGTGAACAAAGTTATGGCTTTGGTAGCATTCTCATTAAAGATGGTGTTGTCTTACCAAATGATGGTTCTGTCAACTGGATGATCCATTCCTACATTGGTAATGATGCAGATAATAACATCTACCTCATTATTTCAGATACCAGTGTTGGTTATGATGGTACGATGGCAGCAGTAGCCAATCTCAATCTCAAAAATCTTGTTGTACTTGATGGTGGCGGTTCCTCACAAATGTCTCTGAATGGTCAAACTATCTTTGCTAGTCAAGACGGTCGTCCAGTAGCTGACTTTATCGTACTACGATAAGTAAACTGATGTAAACTCATGATTTCAAAATCACATAAAAACGCCCAATTTCAATTGTGAAATTGGGCGTTTTTGTTATCTATAATGTTGCGTTAAAACTTATTCGTTCAATGCGGCTTCAATTCTATCATGTGCCTTATTAATGAGGTCTTCTGACAGAATTTTTTGCACTTTACCATCAATCGTCGTCTCAATTGGTTTAAGATTTTCCTTTGTAATATTACCTAATACACCATTGTAATTGACGCCAAGAGCTTTAATGTTACCAAAAACAAAGTCTGTTTTGATATTATCACCAAATGCCGTCACAAATTTTTTATATTTAAGAAGTGTATTGGCAGATTTCATCTTAGGAATAATCGCAATCAGGACCGATTGTTCACGGTCAATCAGGCTTGATTCAGCCTTAGCTGGATCGTCATTAGGACCCGAAACTTTGGTTAGAAAGGCCTTGACTTCATCCACTTTCTTCAGATTCAGGGTACCAGGCTTAAATTCATAACCACTTGATATAAAATTCGTATCATTTTGCACATCAACGCCACCGACAGCCTCAACAAAATCGCCTAGACCACGCATATCAAAAGTCATATAACGAGGAATTTCAACACCTAAAAGTGTCTGCAAGGCATCTACTTCACCTGCTGTACCTTTTGTCCCATAAAGTTCTTTCAAGGTCGTCGCTTCAGATTGTAAATAAATATTGCGATTTAGACTAACAACTGTCGTCTTATTTTGCTTGGGATTAACCGTTAAGACTAAAATATCATTAGCTGTTTTCCCATTAACGCCTAAAAATAGGAAGCTAAATGGTGACTTCGATTTGAGACTTGGCAATTTGGCAGATGTTTTCCGGTCAATAGGCTGGTAAGATTTTTCTGATGCTTTTTTAACATCCAGATATCCTTTACCACCAATAGCACCGCCAATCAAGGCAATCAACAAGACAATTAACCCAAATATTTTGAGCCCACGATGTTTTTTCTTATTTTTAGTTTTTACTTTTTTTTCAGGTATGCGCTCGGCACGTCGTCGTCTTGTTTCCATGAGGGATCAAGCTCCTTTTTTTATTTTACCGTGCCAACCCTTCATCCCAGTTTTCAGGATAACAATGTTGGTATAGCCAGCTTTTTTGAGCTTGAGCGCTGCACGAACTGCAAACACTGGCTTCGCATCTTCATATAAAAGAACTGCTTTATCTTTACGAATGGCTGAGATACTTTGGTCAAATTGTGAGAACGGCAAATTTCTAGCACCCAAAATATGGACAATACGGTAAGCCGATGATTCTCGTAAATCAATCAGCTGTGCACCATTAAGCTGTTCAGCAAAAGTAGCATTATCTACAATTTTAGCGACAGATTTAATTCTGAATTTATTAACAATTGGATAGCCAAATAGGCCAATAACAATTAGAAGTAGTAAAATATTAACGTATAACAACATGTTAGACAGCCTCAGTTTCAGTAAATTTCAATGCTAGGCTGGCTGCGCCAATAATCCCAGCATCATTGCCTAGTTTAGCAATTTTTATTTTAGTCGAATTTCGAACTTGTGGGAAGGTATAAAGATTGAAGTATTTTTCAATCCGTGAGCGCAAGAATTCTCCTGCTGCAGAAACACCTCCACCAATGACAATAGAGTCTGGATTCAGAGTGTTACCTAAATTTCCAGAAGCCAAGCCAAGATATTGACTGACTTGCTCCACAACTGAATTGGCAAATTTATCATCTGCTTCAGCTGCTATAAAGATATCTTTTGATGTCACAGCATCGCCATTGTCAATCGCCGCTTTAATCGTTGATTCACCTTCGTATTCCTCAGCGAGTTTACGGGCAACACGGACAACACCTGTTGCTGAAGCGACAGTTTCTAAACATCCTGATTTACCACATGTACAAGCAAAAGCATTGGCACTCGTATCAACCGTCACATGACCAATTTCTCCACCAGCACCAGCAACACCGTGAATCAAGTTGCCTGCAGCGATGATGCCCCCACCAACGCCAGTACCAAGTGTCATAAAGATGACATCAGGATTATTTTCTCCTGCACCAACCCAACGTTCACCAAGTGCTGCCACATTTGCATCATTATCTATGGCAAATGGTAGACCAACACCAGATTCAATGGCTGCCCCTACTTCTTGCAAGGTTTCCCAACCTAAATTATAAGCACCAATGACCGTATTTTTGACGATATCAACAGATCCTGGAGAGCCCATACCAATCCCTAGAAAATCAGCTTTATCGAGTTTATAGAGTTCTAGTCGATGGTTGATGGATGCGATGATATCAGGCACGATATGTTGACCGTTACCGATGATATTTGTTTCAATTGCCCATTTATCCTGAACTTCACCAGCTACTGTCAAGATTCCAAATTTAATCGTAGTCCCGCCAAGGTCAATCCCGATAATTTTTTTCGTCATAAGTCTTCTTCTCACTTTCAAGTCTGTGTTCTCGCCGTAGAATTAAGTCTGCGGTAAAATAATCGTTTTGATCCGGAATCAAGCCAGCATCGTATAAGGTTTTCAGCTCTTGTGCCATGAAAAAAATAGCATCAAATCGATTGCTAAAAAGATTAATATAACCATGCTTTTTCAAAAATTCCTGAACATCATATAAAGTTTTCATCCTTTCACATTTTATCATATTTTGAAAACATTTTCAAACATGAATTGATTGATTGACAGCGCTTTTGTAAAACTATTTGTTTTATGATAGATTACAAAAAACTCGCTTAATAGCGAGCTTCTTTATCTTTATTTTTTATCAGATACCTGGTGCTAAACCAAGTTCAGATTCTAACATCCAAATCGTTTTTTCAATGTCACCCTTGGCATCAGCAAAGAGACCGTTCGTCACATCATCATCTTCTTCATCTGTCGCATGGACACCATCTTGGAAGAGGTTTGATAGATATTTGTAAGCTTTAACAACTTCTGTCAAACGTTCTTCTGTCGTCTTATCCCAAGTAGCTGTTTCAAGTTCGATATTTGACAATTCATCAAATTCTTTCAAAGTTGAAACTGGCGAACCACCGATGGTAATCAGACGTTCTGATAAGACATCTAAATGATCATTTAATCCTGCCATCAATTCATCCATTTTAGGATGCAATTTCATGAAACCAGGACCACGTAAGTACCAATGTACTTGATGTACCAAAGCTGCTGCTTTTGATAAATCTGCAACGGATTGATTCAAAACTGCTTTTGTTTTTTCTCTTGACATTTTCTCTCCTCCTTCAGGACTAATAAGCTATTTTTCCTAAGAAACAACTGCTTACAAGTCATCTTGCTAAGTTGATGAAACCAGGAACATTTGCTTAGGGTATCTCTAACATCAGTTGATAAAGATTACCCCAACACTTTCATTATAGAAGAAAACAACTATTTTATCAAACATTTAAGTCCTTTTTTCGTATAAGTAAATATGACTATTTTTTTTATTTTTACAGTTGGTACAGTTTGGGGCTCATTCTTTGGTTTGGTCATAGATCGCTTTCCAGACACTTCTATCATCAGGCCTAGATCTCATTGTGGACAATGTGGGCAAACACTGATTTGGCGTGACCTAATCCCTATCGTATCACAGTTCATCAGTCAAGCCAAATGTCGCTATTGCGGTGTCAAGTTGACGCATTGGTATAGTATATTAGAATGGCTTTGTGGTTGTCTTTTTGTCATCGGATGGTTAGAAAAAGTTGATCTTACTTTTTGTTTGATTTGCCTTGCCTCTTTTTTAATGGTGGGCTTTGATCTTAAAAATCACGCCTTTCCGTTGTGGATCTGGACTATCTCTTTTCTACTCCTCAGCTTCACCAGTCCTTACAAATCTCCCATTTTTTTCTGTATTTTACTAGCAATTTTGACAGAATTTTCATCCCTCAAGATGGGTAGTGGTGACTGGCTTTATTTAGCTTTAGTTTCTTTTTCTGCAGACTTTTTCCAATTAACCCTTTGTCTATTTCTCGCAAGTCTTGGCGGACTTCTTTACTATGCTTTAAAAATCAAACAAAAAAAGGCAGAAATTCCTTTTCTACCTTTTCTATTTATCGGATACCTCTGCAGCATGCGCATGATGACCATATTTTCTATTCTTGATTAGGTTTCACATTTGATTTTAAGTGACTTTCACCTGATAAAATAGTGACAAATCTTGAGATACTTTTTGAAGGTTCAGGTTTTTTTGAGCGCACTAAAGTATGATGACTCTGTCTACGCGACAGAATTTGATTGCCACGTAGACGTGCATCTTCTTTGTTATCTTGAATGACAACAACAGCACACAAAAGCCCAATGACAATAAGGGCAATTTCGATAAGATAGACAATCTTATTCTCAATTACTTTTTTCATATTGTGACCCACCCTATTGGCTAATATTGTATCACAAATTAAAAAATAATCAACTTTATTGTTTTTATAAGCCCGTCACTGTCACACCTAAAAGGCGGATACCGATATTCTCACGCAAAGCATCATCCAATAATTTTTGTGCACATTGGTCAATTGTGCTAACATCAGACACTTTTTCATCTAAAGATAGACGCTTGGTAAAAGTCGTAAAGTCCGCATAGCGAATTTTGATGACAATAATATGCCCTTTCAACTTTTTATTTTGTAAAACCATGGCCACTTTTTTCGATAATTTACTGACTTCAGCTTTGATATCTGTTTCCAAATATAGCAACTTTCCATAAGTTTTTTCTTTGCCGACTGACTTTCGAATTCGATTAGGTTTGACAGGTGACCGATGGATACCATTGGCTTTGAGATAAAGTTCCCAACCAAAGACACCTAATTTTTCGGCTAAAAATTGAGGGGAACTATTTTGAATATCTCGGCCTTCAGTAATCCCCAAAGCTTCCAATTTCTCCGCTGTTTTAACACCAACACCATGGAACTTAGCCACTGGTAAGTCGGCCAAAAAAGCTAAAGCCTCTTCTGGTGCAATCAAGGTCAAGCCTCGTGGTTTTTCAATATCAGAGGCAATTTTAGCTAAAAACTTATTATAGGAAACGCCTGCAGAACTCGTCAGATGCAGTTCCGTAAAAATATCGTGCTGGATCATCTTAGCAATCTTCACTGCACTTGTCGCATTGATTTTATTCACCGTCACATCCAGATAAGCTTCATCTAAGGCCATGCCTTCTACTTCATCCGTATAGCGATGAAAAATTTCATGCATCTGGCGTGAAATCTCTTGATAATGGGCATAGTTACCTGATACAAAAATCGCTTTCGGACAAAGGTCGTAAGCTTCTTTGGCTGACATGGCAGAATGAATGCCGTACTTTCTTGCTTCATAGTTTGCAGTTGAGACGACACCACGCCCACCTGTCTCTAAAGGATTTCTAGCAATGACAACAGGCTTACCTTTTAATTTTGGGTTATCCCTTTCCTCAATAGACGCAAAAAAGGCATCCATGTCAACATGGATGATTTTACGACTGGTATCATTGATGAGTGGGAATACTAGCATAATTACATTTTACCATTTTACGTTAGTCAAAACAACTAACACGCAATACTTAAAATTTCAGGGATCAAAAAATGACCGCGAAGGCCATTTTCATTAAATATCAATTGTTGAATACTGGGCATTGGCTTCGATGAAGTCACGACGTGGTTCAACACGATCTCCCATCAGCATGTCAAAGATTTGATCTGCTTCTGCGGCATCTTCAACACTGACTTGTGCCATTGTCCGATGTTCAGGATCCATGGTCGTTTCCCAGAGTTGGTGATCATCCATTTCACCAAGCCCTTTATAGCGCTGAACGATAGGCTTGCGATTACCCGTTGTCATCTCAAGCACAGCTGTTTGCAGTTCTGTCTCTTGGTTCACTCCAGGTTGAATATAGGTAATCTTATCACCTAGTTTTACCCCATAAATCGGTGGCTGAGCGATGTAAACATAGCCCGCTTCGACAACAGGACGCATATAGCGATAAAAGAGGGTCAACAATAAGGTTCTAATATGAGCACCATCGACATCGGCATCGGTCATGATAACCAGTTTTTGGTAGCGGGCTTTAGACACATCAAAATCAGCACCAAATCCTGTTCCCATAGCTGTAAATAAGGAGCGAATTTCTTCGTTAGCCAGGATTTTTTCCATGCTAGCTTTTTCAACGTTGAGGATCTTACCACGAATTGGCAAGATGGCTTGGAACTCACGGTTCCGACCAGACTTAGCTGACCCACCGGCAGAATCTCCTTCGACGATGAAAATTTCAGTTTGCGTCGGATCATTTGACGAACAGTCTGCTAGTTTCCCTGGTAGATTTGAAATTTCAAGACCAGATTTTTTCCGTGTTACTTCACGCGCACGTTTGGCTGCGATTCTAGCCTTGCTAGCTAAAATCCCTTTTTCCACGATACGTCTTGCGACCTGTGGATTTTCCAAAAGGAAAGTACCGAATTCCTCACTAAAGAGTTTGTTAACAATCCCTGAGACTTCAGAGTTGCCAAGTTTCGTCTTGGTTTGACCTTCAAACTGTGGGTTCGGGTGTTTAACCGAAATCACGGCTGTTAAGCCTTCCCGCACATCATCACCGGTCAGGTTTTCTTCATTTTCCTTAAGGAGCTTGTTCGATTTAGCATAGTTGTTAATCACGCGCGTCAGAGCAGTTCTAAAGCCTTGTTCGTGCGTCCCACCCTCGTGGGTACTGATATTATTGGCAAATGATAAGACCATTGAGTGATAGCCACCCGTGTATTGCATGGCAACTTCAACAGCGATCCCATCCATCTCACCTTCTGTGAAAATGGCGGGTTCAAATAAGACAGTCTTTTCTTCATTGAGGTATTCGACATAAGACTGAATCCCACCTTCATAGTGATAGTGGAGGCTTTCGGATTCGTCTGGTCGTTTATCGGTGATTGAAATGCGCAAACCACGGTTCAAGAAAGCTAACTCACGCACACGTTTTGCCAATTTTTGAAAATCAAACTCTGTTGTTTCCGTAAAAATCGTTGGGTCTGGCGTAAAGTGAACAGTCGTCCCGTGACGGTCTGTCTCCCCAATCATTTCCAAATCACCACCTACAACACCGCGATGGTACTCTTGGTAGTATTTTTGACCTTGTTTAAAAACAGTGACATCTAATTGGGTAGACAAGGCATTGACGACAGATGAGCCAACACCGTGCAGACCACCTGATACTTTATAGCCGCCACCGCCAAATTTACCACCAGCATGAAGGACTGTAAAAACAGTTTCGACCGCAGGACGGCCCGTTTTTTCTTGGATATCAACTGGAATACCACGGCCATCATCCACAACCGTAATTGAATTATCAGGCTCGATAAAAACCTCGATATGCGATGCAAAACCAGCTAAGGCTTCATCGATCGAGTTATCCACGATTTCCCATACCAAATGGTGCAGGCCTTCGGATGAGGTCGAGCCGATATACATCCCTGGCCGCATCCGAACAGCTTCAAGTCCTTCTAAGACTTGGATCTGACTGGCGTCATACTCCGCTGCTTTTTCTTTTTTATCTTGTATCGCTTGTAATTCTTCTGTTGTCAACTCTTGCCTCTTTCATTATATTCAATCAGTTAAAAAGTAACACATATCTATTTCAATCAGAATGATCACTTTCTTCTATCACCAGTTCATAACAGGTAATAGCGTTTCTACCACAGAAAATCATTTTGTGATCAAATAACCTAAAGATGTGCTACTTTTAAGGGATTCAATACACAACACATTGGTTTAATTATACCACAATTCACGATTTTTTGCTTGATCTTTCCGTTAATCCTAGATCCCTTTAAAACTCATTTAAAACAGGGCTTTGTTGCCTATTTATTTTAACTCTTGATCATCTCGTTTGCCTTGTTTGACAATCTCCTGATAATGATCCTTACCACCTGTCAAATTATAGACGGCTTTAAATCCTTCATGCCGTAAAATATTTTGCGCAGCATTGCCTGCCACACCTTTATAACAGTAAACAATGGTCAACTTCGCTTTATCCAGTTTGGCGGATTCTTCACGAAGTGCTGTCAAAGGAATGTGAACCGCTTCAGGAATATGACCCTCAGCGTAGCTTTCAGCTGTCCGTGTATCAATAATCGTCATATCTGTCTGTTTGGCTTGTAAGGCTAATAACTCTTGAGCTGTCATCAAGGGAGCTGTATTCAAAGCATTGGTCAGGGCCATGCCCGTATAGGCAACCGCATCTTTAGTCGTTGAAAAAGGTGGCGCATATGCCAGATCCATATGAAATAAATCCTCTGCTTTCACCCCTAAAGTAATGGTTGATGCAAAAACATCAATCCTTTTGTCAACACCCTGTGCCCCAATGATTTGAACCCCTAAAATTCGATGCGTCTGCTTATCTGCAATCGCTTTAATCACCATTTCTTGTCCCGCCATATAAGCAGGTTTATCAGGTTTGATATTGAATAAAACAGCAACATCATACCCTTCACCTAGCGCTTCTTTTTCAGTCAAGCCAGTTTGGGCAATGGTTAAGTCAAAAAAGCGTAAGATGCCTGTGCCAAGAATACCTTGAAAACGAAGCGTGCCACCTGTCATAGCATCGCCTGCAATTCTGCCCATTTTATTGGCAGTTGTCGCCATGGGGCGGTAAATGGGCTTTCCTGTGATCACATGAAAACTCTCAGCCACGTCGCCAACTGCATAAACCCCTTCAAGGTTGGTTTGCATGGTCGAGTCTGTTACAATCGCGCCCGTTTCACCCAAATCAACTCCGATAGAAGTTGCGAGCGCTGTATTGGGGAGCACACCTGTCGCAATGATATAAAGGTCAGCTTCAAGCACTTCTCCTTTGGTCGTAACAGCTGATTCAAGTCGCGTCGTTCCGCTGACCTCAGCAATCGTTTCTTCTGGTCGAAAGTGGATGCCTTGCTTGCGCATCTCATCTTCAATTCGAATCGACATATCCCAATCCAAATGCGGCATAGGATGTTGACCTCGCTGGAGAACAGTCACGTCAATTCCTTGTGCTTTCAGTTGTTCTGCCATTTCAAGCCCAATATAGCCAGCACCGACAATGACCGCAGTTTTGGGCTGATGAGAATCTATATAAGTCTTGATGACTTTCCCACTATGAATATTTCTAACTTGAAAAACATTGTCAAAATCATGACCTTGAAACACTTCAGGCGTCTGATAGCGGGCACCTGTCGCAAAGACAAGTAAGTCATAATGATCTTCAAATATCTCACCCGTCAAGAGATTTTTGACCCAAACTGTTTTAATAGCGTGATCAATCCGCAAGACCTCATGTGATGTGTGAACATCAACGTTGTGACGCGCCTTAAACCATTTGGCGTTGCGAGGCGTTAGTTCATCAAAGTCGCCCACTTCTCCACCGACGGCATAGGGAATCCCACAGACGGCATAAGAAATATCTGTATCCTTGTCATAGAGCGTAATCGTCGCACGCTCAGAATTGCGGCGAGCCTTGGTTGCGACACTTGTTCCTGAGGCAACGGAACCAATAATGATAATTTTCATAGCCGTTCACTTTCTTTTCTTATTTTTTCTAATCTTTATCTCCAATGTAACCAATTGCGCCAATCTTGTCAAGAATAAAAGCATCCTGCACGGTTGGCACAAGATGCTTCTCTTTTATAGGTCCAAAATATCAAGTAATTGCGTCACATGATGGGTGGCTTTAACCGTTTCTTGATTTTCTGGCGCAAAATAAATCGTCTCAATACCCGCATTTTGACCGGCGAGAATATCAATATCACGATCCCCAATCATGACAGGTTGCTCTGGGGCATATTTATCTAGCAAATAATGAATCGAATCTGGGCTCGGCTTTCTAGCAAAACCATTACTAGACGTCACGACTTCAGTGAAATATGCCGAGATGCCAGCCGTCTCAAGAATTTCTAAAACCTGATCATTGCGGTGTGAAATCATAAAGTTCCGATGACCATTTTGGACAATGGTTGCAAGCACACGCTCAGCGTCAGGAAATAAAACCGGCTTGGTCAGGGTTTGGGCCTCTCTTTTTTTGTAGATGGTTGTAAAATCAGGCAATCCAGCTGCAAATTGAGAGACTGCAAATTCTGTCGAGACCCGAAGCGCATCGTAGACTGCGTCATATGCAACATTGATTCCAAAGTCTTCAAGTAAGACCTCTTGGAAAGCTGTCGCTGAGGTTTGGTAGTTATCAAGTAAGGTGCCGCCTAAATCCCAAATGTAATCTGTATAACTCATGATTTTCCTTCTTCTAATGACAGTAAGATAACGCTAACTAAGGTCACCAACATCGAGATACCAACCACTGCGTCAAATGGCATGTCGAATAAAAAGATACTAAAGACTGCTGCTAAAATCGGCTCCATGGCCGCACAAATTTCTGCGACGATGGCAGAGACGTACTTGATCGCACTCATGTTAAACATGAAGGCGATGGCTGTACCAATAACTGCGACACCAAGAGCCAGTAAGAAACTCTCAGTCGTCAGCGTAAAGTCCAGATGCCAAACTGGATGGACACAATTCATGACAAATCCTGCGATAATCATCCCCCAACCGGTCACATTCATGACATCGTAGGTCTGTAAGAGTCGCTTAGGAATCAAGGAATAAGACACCACCGCAATCGCTGATAGTCCGCCAAGGAGCAGCGCCAATGGTGATAAAGCCATGGTCGAGATATTACCGTGGGTTGTTAGGAAAAAGATCCCTGTCATAGCAATCAAGACTAAGATCAGTGATTTGAGGTTGGGTTTCTGACGCCGAAAGATGGCTAAGTAGGCCAGTAAGAAAATTGGTGACGTGAACTGAAGCACCGTTGCGGTTGCAGCTCCAGCTACCTGAATACAAGCATAGAAAGTCAGCTGAACCATCAGGACACCAAAGATGGCATAGCCAAATAATGGTGCGTAATTTTTTTTATCCTTCCAAATTGAAAAAAACTCGGACGGCTTTTGTATCAATGAAATCGTTAGCAAAATAATGCCTGCGACAGTTAAACGAAAGGTTGTAATCCATAGCGCATTCCCACCATACTGTTCAAAAAAGATTTGACCAAAGACCCCTGAAAATGCCCATAGAACGCCTGCTAAAATGGCATATATTGTGCCTTTAAAAATGTGAGATTTGCTATTTTTCATTCTTTTATTTTAACATAAATTTTGAGATTTTTTTCACTTACTGACAACATTCTTGAAGGGAACGAGTGCGATTATCTGATCAGCAATATTTTTGACAAAGGTGACATCATGTTCAACGACTAGCAATGCGGGTTTAACCGTTTTTAACAAGGTCTCAATTTGCTCATGGTTGAAGACATCTAAATAGTTCAAGGGTTCATCCCAGATGAAAAGTTCAGCGGATTGAGACAGGGATTTTGCCAACTCCACCTTTTTTTGCTGACCCATGGACATATCTTCTATTTTTTGATGGAAGACTGTGCGTTCCATGCCTAGTTTTCTCAGGTTATTGAGAAAGAGACTATAGTCTAGCTGATGATCATCCGCAAATGCTTTCAAATCCCCACGATTGTCATCATAAATCTGGCGGACGCGAGAAATTTTAAGCTGTTTACTTTCGGCTAAGGTAACCATTTTTTCTAGGAGTTGTGATTTGCCAATACCATTGGGGCCTGTGATGGCTGTGATTTGACCAGCGTTTTGTTGCAAATTAATGGGCTCAAATATGGGCTGTGCCTCAAAAGAGACGGTCAATTCTTTTTCGTCCAATAAGACTTGGCGATGACTTGGCTGATAGACCATTGATAAGGCATCAACTTTTTCAATATTTTTGAGTAATTTTTCTTTTTCCGAAATCTCTGACTGCATCCGATGCTCTAAGACTTTGGCCTTTTTCATCTGACGGGCACTTCTAGCGCCGATAAATCCTGTGTCTCCAATAGCACCACTACCTTTTTTACGGGGATCACCGTATTTATCCTTTTCTCGACTACGTGACCAGTCAGCCTTGTCACGTGCCGTCTGTTTCAGGCGACCAATTTCTGACTTGAGTTTATCATTTTGCGCCCACTCAAATTCATCGCGCTGTTTTTTCTGTTGTTCATAAGTCGAGAAATTCGCTGCTAGGAGTTCCAGACCATTGCGCTCGATGGCAAGTAAGTGATCCGATACCTCGTCCAAAAAATGACGATCATGGCTGACGACGATATAACCAGATTTACGTCGTTTTAAATAGTTGGCGATTTTAGCGCGACTAGCCGCATCCAAGTGGTTTGTCGGCTCATCAATCAAGGGGAAGTTTCCTTCATTTAGAAAAAGCCCTGCGAGTAAGACCTTAGTTTGTTCGCCACCGGATAGGGTATTGAACGGCCGCCATAAAATGTCTTCTGGTAGCCCTAGCAAGTTCAGCTCTCTGTGAATCTGCCAATCTTCTGCATCATACAAATCGTCCAAAACAAATTTGGTTAACTGCGTTTTGTCTGTAATCGTTTGTGGGAAGTAGACAAAATTCACGTCCGACTGAATCCGTCCTGCATGGGGTAGATCACCCAAGAGTAGTCTCATCAGCGTCGTCTTGCCACGACCATTTCGCCCGACCAGAGCTAGTTTCCAGCTGGCATCAAAAGTGACAGATACATCTTCAAAAATCATCTTGTCATCGTAGCCAAAGCTTAATTGTTTTATTTCTATCAAAAAAAGCACCTCCATTGACTTAAATTACTTAAGCTGAGTGTGCCTTAAAAAGCCTTGTTTTTACTACCAGATCAAGACGACAAAAAAATATCCTGGATTAGGTAGTCAAGGTGAAAAGTCCGCACAAATAAGCTTAAGAAAATTTGTTAAAAATTTTCAATCACTTAAATGCGCAATGGACCCCACCTTATCAACGTTTGAACGCCGATACCTTCTTTATTTTTTCTAATTTTAACACAAAAAAACCACCTTTTCAAGTGATTTTCTTAAATTTTTTATCCTTTAAGTTCGATGGCAAGATCAAGACCTTTGTCACCTTGCATCAAACCATACATTTGCATTGGGATGTCTTTAACAGGTGTTTCAGGGAATTTTTTAGTCACTTCGTCAACCATGTAACGTGCTTGTGGGCCAATCATGATAACGTCTGCTTTAGGCCCTTCTGAATCAACTTCTGCAAGTCCGTATGCTTTAACGTCAAAGTCAAGACCACGTTTTTCAGCTTCTTGCTGCATTTTTTGTGCAAAAAGTGAAGTTGACATGCCTGCTGAACAGAATAATTTTACTGTAGTTGTCATTGTGAGTACCATCTCCGTTTACAATCTTTTTATAATTGCAAACGCTTTCTTTTATTTGATAATCTTATTATATACCAAAAATACTACTTTGAAAAGTAGTATATAGTTTTATTTGTTATGAGACAGTTTATCTGTTCTATAATGCCTAGGACTACTTGACCGTTTTTTGATATGTTCTATCGGAAAATTTGGTTCTTGATTATATTTCATTGATAGCACCAAGCCTATCCCAATCAAGTTTCCAATGAGTGAGCTACCGCCCTGAGAGATGAAGGGCAGCGGAATTCCGGTTAGGGGTAGGACACCGATATTGGCACCGATATTTTCAAAAACGTGGAAGAGAATCATCATCGTAATCCCAGTCGAGACATAGATGTAGAATTGATTATTGGCACGAATCGTCACGCGAATCATCCGATAGATAAGAATAAAATACAGTAAGATAACAAATGCTGAGCCTAGAAAGCCAAAGTTTTCTCCAATTACCGTAAAAATCATATCAGACTCACGCACAGGAACGCTAATATTGGCAACATTAAAGCCTTTACCAAACAAACCACCAGTTCCAATCGCAAGTAACCCTTGGGCTTGCTGATAAGTAGAACCTTGAGCATTGGCAAATGGATCTCGCCAAGCATCAATCCTTAGAATTTGGTAGTTATCCATACCGACAGATTTTAAGAACTCACGTCCAGCATCAAATGTCGTCAGATAAATGACTCCGCCTCCAAGTAGCGCAACAATGATCACAACAGGCAAAATTAGTCGCCAAGAAACGCCCGATACAACGACGATCCCTGCAAAAATCGCCATAAAGACGAGCGCTGTCCCGAAGTCTTTTTGTGCAGCTAGAAGCACCATCACCGGTACCGTCACCAGAAACATGAACAAAATCAGCAAGATATCATCTTTTAATAAGCGCTTCTTCAGGCGGTTTTGAAAGCTCACAACGACCCGCGCCATTAATAAGATATAGGAAATCTTCATGAATTCTGAGGGTTGAAAAAGATTGCTGCCACCAAGATAAACCCAGTTTTTAGCACCTGTCAATGCAACAGTTAACGGATCATAAAACTTCAAAGGCAAAATCATCAGCACAATGCCCAGACCATATAAAATCGGTGTAAATTTCCAAAGCATCTTGGCATCGAAATGCATAACGATAAGCGCCACAATAACGCCAGCAATGCCCCAAGTAATCTGTTGGGTCATGACTTTCGCTAGGCGACTTGGATAATCATGACTCGTCGCAACATAGAGAACTAATAAACCTATCAAATTTAGTAAAAACGCTGGTAATATTAAAGCATAATCTATTCGGCTATCAAAAGTTAGTTTTTGTTTTTTCATTATGCTTTATTATATCACACCCCACTCAGCAGTCCAAGACCAGACCAACCAAAATTTCCTTAACCATTTTGCAACAGACTTACGACCACCTAGAAGTCTATCCAAAAAAATCCGACACACGGTCAGATTTTCTTCGTATTCAGTAAGAGCGAACTAATAATCACGCTGACACTTGATAAGCTCATAGCTAAGGCTGCAAACATAGGATTGAGTAACCCAAATGCCGCAAGCGGAATCCCCACAAGATTGTAGATAAAGGCCCAGAAATAATTTTGATGAATCTTTCTGACCGTTTTTTGAGATAAGCGAATCAAACTGATAATTTTCGACAGCGAATTTTCAGACGTGATGACCACATCTCCTGATTGCATGGCGATATCACTACCTGATCCCATGGCCACACCAACCAAAGCGCTAGATAAAGCGACAGAATCGTTGATGCCATCCCCAACCATCATAGCATCAGGGGTATTACTAACGACTTGCGCTTTTTTCACTGGGTTAGCTTGCGCAATCACAGTATCTGCCTTAACTAACGCATTGATCTTAGCGGCGGCCGTTTCATTATCTCCCGTCAGCATAATCGTTTTGATGCCCATTTGGGAAAGGTCAGCTAGCGTTTGTACAGCGTCTGCTTTGATCTCAGAAGAGAAGGTCGCAATGCCAAGTAGATTAGTCGCAGTAGCTAGATAGATGCTAGTGTCTGAAGATGCTTCAACCGCTATGCCTTGTTCAGCCATCAACTGCGCATTTCCTGCAAAATAAGTTTGATCTTGAATCATCCCTGTTAGACCTCGCCCAGCCAATTCTTGAAAATTTGAGACAGGCAGTATATCAATCCCTTTCAAGGCTTGTGCCAAGGGGTGGTTAGAGTAACTTTCTAGGCTTGCCAGAATTTGAAAGTCAGCGTCAGAACCTGACCAATTGGCCAACTGAAAGTGACCTGTCGTAATCGTGCCAGTCTTATCAAAAATAACTGTCGAGATATGTTTGCTATGTTCAAGTGCGTTGGCATCTTTAATCAAAATACCGTTTCTAGCGCCCAGACCTGTTGCCACCATGACGGCCGTGGGTGTCGCTAAACCTAGGGCACATGGACAAGAAATGACGAGCACACTGGTCGCATGTAAGAGCGCTTGACTGATATCTTTAGTGAAGATGGCTGTCAGAAGGAAGGTTATCAAGGCGATGCCTAATACGACGGGGACAAAAATGGCTGAAATCCGGTCTGCCGTTTTCTGAATTTCTGGCTTGGTGGCCTGTGCTTCTGCCATAGCTGCCATCATTTGTGAAATGGCAGAATCATCCAACGTATGGATGACACGTGCTGTGATAACACCATCCAAGTTGACTGCACCTTCCATGACTGTTTGACGCACTGTTTTCGTTACGGGAACCGCTTCACCAGTCAGTGAAGATTCATCAAAACTTGCACGTCCTGTTAGGATTTCTAAGTCTAGTGGCACACGCTCACCTGGTTTAACGAGAATGACTTGATTTTCAGCAATCGTATCAACTGGTGTATCAATTTCCTGGTCATCTTTTAAGAGATGAACCGTTTTAGCCTGTTTCTTTTGCAGGCTATAAATCGCTGCAGACGTATTTTTTTTGGCACGATTTTCTAAATTTTTACCAAGCAGGACCAGTGTGATAATCACCGCAGCAGATTCAAAATTGACTGCTGACATATTGCCCATGAACAAACCAAAAACGAGACTTGAGACATAGGCAACGCTTGTGCCGAGTGCGACAAGCACATCCATATTGGCTGACTTATTTTTCAAGGCCATGTAGGCACCTTTATAAAATCGCGCCCCAAATACAAACTGAACAGGTGTCGCAAGGAGAAACTGGATCATGGGGTTGTGAAAAATCATCAAGCTGTGCACATGTAGCGTCCCTGCAAACATCCCCAGTAACATGGGCAAGGTTAAAATCGCAGATAGGACAAAGGACCAGAAAAAGTTTTTCTCAGCACGTTGTTTAGCTAGCCGTATTTTCTCACGATGGGCCTTGTCATCGACGATCGCGCCATAGCCTGCTTGACGGACGGCCGCAATAACGGTTTCAACATCACAGTCATCTTGCATGACGACTTTAGCTTTTTCTGTGGCCAAGTTGACACTGGCTTCTAAAATTTGATCCGAGGCATTCAGCGCTTTATCAACCCTCATGACACAGTTGGCACAGGTCATGCCTGTAATGACAAAAGATTGTGTTTTCATATCAAAAGTCTTTCCTATTTTTTAAAAAAGCAGTGGCCTATATTAGAGCCACCGCTTAATCACGATACTAGACTAGACCACTTTGTAGCCAGCTGCAGCAACTGCTGCGCTTAACTGTTCAAGCGATGCGTCTTCTGATTTCACGACTGCCTCACCTTTTTTAAGGTTAACTTTTGCAGAGGCAACACCAGCAACACCTTCAAGTGCTTCTGTCACGTGTGACACACAGTGTTGACAAGTCATGCCTTCAATTTTTAAATGTGTTTTATCCATCATACAGTCTCCATTATTTCCATATCCTCAGTTGCATGATCATGATCACAAGTGCACGCACTGAATTTTTCTAAACAGTCACAATTAACATGACAAGCCGGTGTCTTAGCAGCTAAAGCTTCTGAGATCAATTGCAGATTTTCAGCTGTCAACATGGCATCATCGATTAAATTTACCAAGACATTGACGTGCTTTTGAGCGCAAACCTTATCCAATAATTCTTGCCCCATCAAGCCGACTGCCTGACATTCTGACATGGTCGGGGTGTAGATAAATTTCCGTCCCGATTTTGTCGTTGTCAGCATTTCTTTTTTTACTAAACGCCCTAAAAGGGTCTTTATAGTTGCCACAGACCAATCATTAGATGCCGCGATTTGACAGGCAATTTGGTCAACGGATGCTTGCTCCAAAGTCCAAATCGCTCGCATCACGATCATCTCTGAGTCTGATATATTCATTTTCATATTATCACCTCTATTCATAGTTTACAACTGTAAACGAAAATTGTCAAGTCAAACACTCTCTAGTTTAACTGTTTATCCCCATTAACTTAGTCCCTAGCTTGAATCACTGCAACAATGCCTGACTCAAGCTCAATGGTCACAGACTTATCACCAACAAATTCATTTGAAGAAAGCGAAAAGTTTGTCGGATAATCTGTCTTTGCCAATTCGTACTTGGCTTCCTTTATCGAAAACCCTAAGACGGGCGTCAGACTGGCAAAGGCCAAATAAGTCATCTCAGGCATCTTCGTTAAGACATGACGCCCAGACCCAACAAATCTAATGGTATTCTGCGTATCTAGCAGGGTAATTTTAGATAATAGTCCAGAAAATCTAGTCTGTAAAACCAGATAAAAAATTTGAATTTCATGGTCAAAACGACCACCCAGTCCGCCTAAAATCAAAATTTCACTAGCATCTGGAAACTGTTCTATGGCAGCCAAAACCGCAAGTTCTAAATCTGTGTCATCTTTTTCAGCAGGTGATTGCTCAATTTGGTCTGCATAGGCACGAACTGCCGCATACTCTTCCGGATTCAAACTATCAAAATCCCCAATCGCAAGATGGACTGGAAAACCAGCCTGCATCAAGCGAAAGGCGCCACGATCGACACCGATAAAAAAAGTATTCGTATTATCTGTATGTGCCTTGATTAAAGTATCGAAAGCTGTTGCAGGCCCACCTGCTAGAATGACTATTTTCATAAGTCTCATTATACCAAAAAAACGCCCGAAGACGTTTGATTCTGGTTGATTTATAGATAATACGTGCTCAAGTATCAAAATATAAAAGATTACGACTAGTTTCAGCCCGCTCTTCGTCAAATATATTGGTTTGCATACTGATACGATTGCGCTTATTTTCCTTGAATCGATTAAAATTATCTCGAAATCTTTTATATCATTTTTGATAGATTGAAAACGTCCATCTTATTTATAGAGTGACTTAGACTTGCCATACCACCAATTAAAGAAGTGTTTTTGTATCCATGGTTGGATCCATTTATCTAAACCAAACGATCGACCTGAACCATTCATGAGGGCGATAGCGGCAAAGATGAACCAGATGTTAACCCAGTAGAACATACCTGAAAGGGAGAACATGACGGTTAAGGCTGCTGTTGCGGCTGCTGCGATCCAAGTGAAGGCACCAACGATCAAAGCAAGCGCTAGGGCTACTTCGACGATTGACATGAATTTCTGCATGAAAAGGGCCACTTCTTTGTTTGGAATCATAAACTTGAAGACAGGTTCTAACCAGCTAGGTATTTTGTCGAGGACTGCCATTGGTTCATGACCATAAGAGTATGAAAGACCGAATTCAGCGGCAGATTTTGTTGCTTCAGCTGCACCGGATGTTGCTGCACCACTGGCTGCTGCTGTGGCATCAGCTGCTTTTGTAGCAGTTTCAGCTGCACCAGTTGAGGCACCAGCGGCGGCATCGGCGGCAGTTGCCGCAGTTTCTTTGAGCCATGCAAATGGAAAGTGGAGATCGTTAGTAAACCATGAACCTTTACCAAACCAAGTTGTCGGATTCAAGAGTTTGCCATCGCCGACCACTTTGGCAGAAGCTTCTACCAACCATACCAAACCATAGAAAATACGTAAGGGTACTGACCAGAGAACGTTACCTAAACGAGAGGTGTGTCCACGGAAAATGTTACGTTCATTTGGTGTGTGGAAGAATTCATTTTTTAGGTAAGTAAAGAAATACCAGAGGCTGCCAATTTGAAAAATATACAAGATATTGATCAAGTGTTTAACTGCCATGGCAAAGAAACCTGACAAATGGAATTTGCCCATGAGGGATGCGACACCCCACTTAGAGCCCACTGATACCATAGTACCTTGATATTTACCAACAAACTTGTGCTTTTCCCCGCCCTTGATATCTGCGATGATATTTTCAGAGGCTGTATGCGCTGTTTGTTCAGCAGCTTCAACGATTTGTGGTGTTGGGCGACCTGTTGTCTCTTCGATGAAACCTGACACGTCACCAGCGACATAAATTCCTTGACCTTCAAAGCCTTGTGCTTCCATATAGGCGTTGGCTGTCAAACGATGACCGCGTTCACTTTCGGAAAGACCATAAGCTGCGGCTTGGGTATTGCCTTGTACACCAGTTGTCCAAATCAAGGTATGGGTTGGAATATCAGCGCCATCTTTGATTTTGATGTGATCAGGTGCGACTTCTGTAATCGCGTGATTTAAGAGGAGGTTTACGTTTTTCTTGTCGAGATATTTGACCACTTTATCGGCATCAGAACGATCTAAAGTGTTGAGAATCGTTGGCATCATTTCAACGACATTAAGCGTGATTTCTGATTCATCAAGCTTGTAGTCACGTGCAACGACTTGGCGCCAGTCGATTAACTCACCAACCATTTCGATCCCAGTAAAGCCTGAACCTGCGATGACAAAATTAAGTAAAGCCTTACGTTTAGCATCATCATGCTCAAGTGCTGCTTGTTCAACGACTGTTTCTAAATGACGTTTAATTTTAAGTGCATCTTCCATTGACCATAGCGTGAAGGCGTTTTCTTTTACGCCCGACACGCCAAAGTCATTTGGTTCACCACCGATGGCAACGATGACATAGTCAAAGTCTAGGACACCACTTGCTTTAGTTGTGACTTTTTTAGCAACCTTGTCCAAACCGATAACTTCATCTGTCAAGATTTGCACATTCTTACGATGAGCAAATAACTTCTGCAAATCATACTGGGTATTGGCAAATGGTACACGGCCAGCTGCAACTTCATGTAACTGCGTCATCATCGTTTGATAGCTGTGTTTGTCTATCAAGGTGATTTCTGCTTCATTTTTCAGTTTTTTCGATAGGGTTTTTGTCGCCTTAATGCCGGCAAAGCCAGCACCAATCACGATAATCTTCTTCTTAGACATTTAACGTCTCCTAATATTATAAATTCTAATTTTTTTGTAAAAACCTATATTTTAATTATAATGGCAAATTGCAAGTCCAAGTTAGCCACCCAGATAAACCTGTATCGGCGTGCTGTA
>ERZ650305.10-NODE-10-length-50092-cov-6.954594_pt1 | contig 50092 bp, 48 predicted proteins | sample MGYA00376241_ERZ650305 | MGnify/ENA primary metagenome ERZ650305 (study PRJEB26733, sample SAMN07839276) | wastewater metagenome | biome: urban; feature: artificial channel; material: waste water | place: USA: North Carolina | collected 2016-02-25 ... | reverse complement strand
TAGAGCTGCCACTTTAAGCTTGAACTTCCTGCATTAATTGAAATTGTTTTTGCCATAAACTTCCCTTCTTTTTCATTGCTAATGTGTTTTTAGTTTTTACTATTTTCTTATGCTAAATACTCTTGTAAATAAAGGTCATCGGAAATCTTTAAAATTTCTAGTGCTGTTTCCTCGTCTGTTATCAGTGCATTGATGTAGCCACGTTTTAACATCGCCAATATTGCTTTAGCCTTGGGTTTGGAGCGTGCAATACCAACTGAAGTTGGTACCCTTGATAAATCAGTCAAATCCATGCCAATCGTCCGTTCATAAAGGCTGCCTTTGAGCACTTTTCCATCTCTATCAACGAAGCGACAACAACAATCCCCTATAGCTTCTCGTTGTTCTAAGTCTTCATAATCATCCGATGTAATCAAATCACGCCATTGACTATCCTTAACCGTTAATTTTCCACCGATGCCAACAATGGCTAAATCTAACCTAGACCAATAATCATGAAGCTCTGAAAAATATTTAGATTGGCTAATCCCTTCCTTCAGTGCTTTAGATTCTTGTACAACGGTGGCATTAACAAATTGGCTACTTCCGCCAAATTTTCTAGCTAGTTCATACACTAAGGTGTTCACATGATATCGCGTGTTTACATGACTCGGTCCACCAACAATGGGAACAAAAACTGAGTGTGTATTTCTCCGATTTTCAATACAACCAATGGTTTGGGCGAGGGTTCGACCCCAAGAGACGCCGATAATCGAATTTTTCTCTAGTCTTTGCTTGATGAATGCTGCACCCGCTCTAGATATTCCCTCATCTTTTTCTTGGTCACTGTCTATAAGGTCTGTCGGTACAACTTGGATAAACTTCAAATGATACTTCATTTGAAAATGTGTCTCTAATGCATAAATTTTCGTATCAAAATCACGGACGTTTATCTCAACAATACCTTTTTCACGCGCTTCTTTTATGAGTCGACTAATCGTTGTCCGATAAATACCCAGTTTTTCGGAAATCTTTTGTTGGCTAATATCTTCAATAAAATACAGATAGGCCACTTGTGATAAGAGTTTGTACTTGTCATCCTTCATTTGATTTCTTCCAGTCCTATTTATCAAACTTTACGTGAGTTAATGGTTGTATTTAATCAAAGTGATAGAGATATTCAAAGTTATTTTTATAATAAAAATTGGCAACAACGCAAGAAAAAATCCCACACTTAGCCAACTCAACATGAAGGACTAAGTATGCAATTCTTTTCTTCACGATGTGGGATGCAATCTTTTTTTTAAGATGGATTAATTTAACCTTCGATCACAAGCTCTACTGCAAGCAAAATACACCACCAAACATTCTGAGTTAGAATCAAAGTGAAGTAATCGTTGTTCCTTCACCAAAGCTCGTTTCCCAGTCAGCAGTGAAATCTACAACTGCTTTATTAATGGATGGCATAGCAAGGGCTGACGCCAATACATCGACACCGAAAGTTGAGGCCTGTGCACCAGCTTCTAAGGCAGCATTGACTTGCCCGACATTTTTGAAACTAGCTGCCAAAATTTTAGATGTACTGCCTGTCCGCTCAATTTCACGTGCCAACTCAGTGATTAAATCTACTGGATTGATGTTTAAATTCTCCATGCGATTGAAGTAAGGGGCAATATAGTCTGCACCGGCTGCGACGGCTAAGTAGGCTTGGAATTTCGTGTAAACAGCTGTCGCTGTAATCTTCACGCCTTCTTTTTTTAGAAGTTTAATCGCTGCTAGACCATTTTCATTAACGGGAACTTTCACATAAACTTTTTTATCAATATTTGCCAAAATTGCGTGCGCATCTGCAACGATACCCGCGACATCTTGTGCGACAACCTGCACATGTAACGTTTTATCAAGTCCAATAATGTCTCGAATGGCTTTCATGTGATTGAAAAAGTCGATTTGGCCTTCTTTTTTGACGATTGTCGGATTAGATGTCACACCAGCAATTGGCGCAATGGCAACATATTTTTTAATTTCAGCTAAATTAGCTGTGTCTAATAGAAATTCCATTTTCTTTACTCCCTTAATTTTGATAAGATAATTTTTCTAGTTTTATCCTATCGCTTTTTAATACTTTTATATTTGCTATTGATAAAAGAACGACTGAGTTCTTGATATCGCAAACACTTTTATTGCACAAAAATCATTTGTTGTACATTTTGTGTTTTTTTGCAACCCCTTACAAAACGTGCTCTGTTCTTTCGATAATATCATCTTGTGTTGCTTTAGATAATACATTGAAGAAGGCTGAGTAACCTGCCACCCGCACAATCAAATCACGATGTTTTTCTGGATGTTTCTGTGCAGCAAGCAAGGTTTCGCGAGAGACTACATTGTATTGAATATGATAGCCGTGCAACCGGTTAAAGAAAGTGCGTAAGAGCATGACTAACTTTTCTTTGTCTTCGTCTTTTTCTAAAACTTGCGGATTGATTTTTTGATTCAACAAGACACCACCTGTAATTTCTTTGGTTGGCAATTTAGAAACACTTTTCAGGACAGACGTTGGTCCTTTTTTATCCATTGCGTGGGTTGGAGAACAACCTTCAGCCAATGGTGTCGCTGCGTTTCGACCATCCGGTGTTGCCATCGTGCCTTTACCTTGCCCGACATTTGCTGAAATTGAAGAGGTTCCTGCATAGCGTGTACCACCAATAGGACCACGCCCAAAACGTGTATTAGGATATTTCTTCACTTCATCAATATAGGCGTCATAAGCATCAACGACTAATTGATCAACATAATCGTCGTCATTGCCATATTTTGGTGCATCGTACAAGAGTAATTCTTGAATGGCTTGACCTTTTTCTCCTGCGAAGTCATTTAACAGAGCTTCCCACAAATCACTAGGTGTCACACGTTTTTCTTCAAACACGACTTTTTTGATTGCTGCTAAAGAGTCTGCTAAGTTTGCAATACCGACTTGTAAACCACTGATGAAATCATAGACTGCGCCACCTTCTTTAATCGTTTTACCACGGCCGATACAATCTTCTGTTAATGTTGAGCACAGAATATCAGGAACATCTTCTTCCAAGACCATGTCAATGGCGTTTTCAATGATAACACTATGACGTGTGAAATCTCGAATCACATGATCCCAAGCTTTTTCCACTTCTTCATATGAGGTCATATCTTTAAAGTGACCAAGTCCCTCAACTACTTTCGTTCCTGTTTTAGGATCGATGCCATTATTCATGGCAATCAGTAGTGTTTTGGGGAAATTAATGAAGCTCATCCCAGTACAGCGATAGCCCCATTTACCAGGTACTGCTGTTTCCACACAACCAATCGCACTGTAATTATACGCATCTGCTTCGCTAATTCCACGATCAATAAAGGATGGAATGATAATTTCATCATTATTGAAAGCAGGCATACCAATTCCGATTTTGATAACTTCAACGCATTCTCTCATGAATTTTTCGTCAAGTCCAGCGTGATAACGTACCGTCAAGTTAGGTTGGGGTAACTTAGTTTGAGCCACACTACGTAAAATCAAGTAGGAGAGCTCATTTACAGCATCTTTTTTATCTATGGTCTCTCCACCAATTGTTACATTTTGGTACAAGGGACTACCTGCGCTAAATTGTGTATGTCCCCAACTACGGATTTTGTTAATCGTTAATGTTTTCACCCAAAGATTTGTCAAAATCTCAATAGCACCTTCCTCAGTCATTATGCCATTTTTAAGATCTCTTTGAAGGAAAGGATTAAGGTATTGATCCATTCGACCGTAGGAAAGTGAATGACCGTTTGATTCGATTTGTAAAATAAGTTGAATCATCCAAATCGATTGTACTGCTTCATAGAAAGTGTCGGCTTTGCCATTTGGTACTTTACGCAAAATCCGTGCCATTTCTAGCAACTCTGCTTTGCGTTTACCATCTGTTGTTTTTTGCGCTTTCTTTTCTGCTAAGGCAACATAGCGTGCGGTGAATGTTTTGATTGCATCAAGGACAATCAGAATTGCATCATAGAAATACATTTTTTTAAGGTTGGCAACAACTGTGAGATCTAGTTTCTCTTTTTCAGCTCTCGTTCTGACCTCATAATCCTGTAGACCTTTAGTAATCAAATCTTCATAGCTAACAGCAATATGTGCATCCCCAGATGTGATATTACCTTCAGCTTTGATAATACCTAAATCATAGAACAAACGGCTAGCTTCTGGAATGGCAGCCAAACCTTTTTCCTTGGTTGTATTGTGTTGCCAGTAAGGAGCAATGTCACGTAACTGCGCTTTCGTTTCTTTCGTAATATAGAAGACATCGCCGTCACGTTGCTCATATTCATCTAATTCTGCAATGACCCAATCCATAGCATACTCTGGAAAAATAGGTGCTGATCGATTTTCAGATGCCTGATTACCAGCAATTAAGGTATCATCTTCGATATAAATCGTCATGTTTTCCAAGATGTTCTTCAACATGTAGGCACGTTTCAATACGACAGGCTGATCTTGATATTGCTGATAAGCCTGTGTCGCCAAAACTGCACGTTCTGCGCAAACATAAGGTTTCGTCGTTAAAACGCTTTCACGATAATGCGCAATTCTATCTGTCAAATGACCAAAATACTCGTTTGTCGTCTCAGTTTTCTTTTCTACAATTTTTGTACTCATTTCCAGAATCCTCTTTCGTTTGAAATTAATTTGCTTTCTAACGAAATGATATCATCTTTTTTTTAGCTTGTCAATCATTTTCAAATTGAATAGCTAAAAAATTAAAGAATGGTAGAAGTCTGCACAAATGTGCATTTTTTAGTATGTCTCAACCCATTCAACATGCGCTTCCTGCACTTTTGTGCGTTTTTATCATCTAGCAAATACTTCAAAATATGAGCATTTTTGATAACACCATTTTTAATCCAAATCAATTCCTAACAAGACTAGTGTTTCTTTAACTGCCTTGATTTTTCGAGAAATATCAAGACAATTGCTTTTTGTCATCGCTATTTCTTCTTCCCCAAGTCTTGTCGTGATTAATTTAGCACATAATACAACATGTGATTCTGGATAATCTCTTTGAAGTCTTGTTAAAATATCTTGATAATAGGTCTCCAAATGCGCTAGCGCATAATCATTTTCATGTAATAGCCAATCATTCGTTATCATCATCTGATTTCTCCTTGCTCTTAAATTTCTAGTCAAATCCCCACTTTTTCACAGAAGGTTACACTGACATTGTTTCGCTTTCAGTATCCTGATTTTTAGCACGTATTTCAGCTTGTGCTGCTGAAATTCTTGCAATCGGTACACGGTATGGCGAGCATGAGACATAATCCAAACCAATGGCGTTGTAAAATTGAATTGACTTCGGATCACCACCAGCTTCTTGTTTCAAAGCAATCACACTCTCAGCAATCGCTTGAGCTTGCATCCGATATATTTCCGGAAAAGTGACAGCTAGTCTACACCCACGATGACCTAGCATTGGATTAACTTCACTCAAGCTTTCAATTCTTTGCTTAATTTCGGTTACGGACAAGTTTAGCTCAGTAGCTAAAATCTCAATTTCTTTAACCGAATGCGGTAAAAATTCATGCAAAGGAGGATCCAATAACCGAACAGTGACAGGTTTGTCACGCACCAAATTAAAGATTGCTTTAAAGTCTTCTCTTTGAATAGATTTGAGTGTTGCCAAAGCCTTTGCACGAGAATTTTCTTCTGATGATAATATCAGTTTTCTCATATTTAAGATCCGCGTCTCACCAAAGAACATTGAATCAAACCTATTTCAATCGTGTTGCAGCTATTGAATTTGCTGTCCGTTATGACGATGGTAAAGACCCTCGAGGTTTCAAAGATGCTGATCTCGTATTGCTAGGCATTTCACGCACTTCCAAGACACCTCTAAGTATGTATCTGGCCAATCATAATCTAAAAGTCGCAAATCTTCCACTGTTGCCAGAGATTCCTGTTCCAAAAGAAATTTATGATGTGCCAAAAAATAAATTGATTGGCCTCACGACAACGATTAGTAAACTTACGGATATTCGTAACAATCGCTTACAAGCTTTAGGGTTACCAGAAGGTTCAAACTACGCTTCAATCGCACGAATTCAAGAAGAAATCAATTATGCTAACACGATTTTTGAAGTTTTAGAATGTCCTGTTATTAACGTTGATAATCGCTCTATTGCGGAAGTTGCTATGTTAATTCAAGAAAAAAATTAGGTCATCATCTTCCGCTTCATTCTTTTCTATTCTAGATATTCAAATGGAAGTGTGCTTAATTACCTGATACTATTTTATTTTGCTAATATAAAAAATCACCTTGATTTTCTAATCAATGTGATTTTTCTTCTACGCATCTTTAAACAATGACTAGCTTCAGGTCTTTAGCATATTTTTTAAAATGATTTTTACTTTTGGCTGTCAAGCCGCTGTCAGTATAAATACAATCAACTTCGTCAAGGTTAAACTCGGAAACCATACCTTGCGTGTCAAATTTGCTAGAGTCTGTCAAAATAACTAGTTCCTTAGCCGATTGTGCGAGCATTCGGCATGTATCGCGTCTAGCAAAATCATTGCAAGTAAAGCCACGTTTTTCATCAAAGCCATCAATACCGATAAAAAATTTGTCAACGTAAAAATTCTTGGCAACTTCTCCAACCATTGGCCCAACATTGACCTGTGAATCTTTTTGATATTCACCTCCTAATAAAATGACCTTTACATTATCCGATTTTCGGATATATTGGGCAACAAAACAAGAGTTCGTGATAATCGTAATATCGTTTCGATTGAAAGCTAGTTCTTCTGCAAGTAGTGTGCAAGTTGACCCTGATTCAATCATAATCGTTTCGCCATCTTTAACACTCTCTGCTGCTTTGAGTGCTATTTTTCGTTTCAAATCATAATGTTTAGATAGACGAAAATTGATGTCATCTTCATTGTTAATGACAGCAAATCCATGTTGGCGAACTAAAATGCCACGCTCTTCGAGTTTATCCAAATCTTTTCTAATGGTTACTCTTGAAACGTTTAATTTCTGAGCTAATTGATTCACTTCAACCTTCTTTTTTTCACTCACAATCGTGATGATATCATCTATTCTAGTCATTATTTATCCTTATTCCTTATCATTACTTTCGTTCAAAATCTTCCGTACCTACAATATAGCATATTTTTTAAATAGATACAAAACTTCTTGTTCCATCATTTTGCACAAATGTGCATTTTATAAAAAAGTATCACAGTCTACTTGTAAGCGTTTTCGCAAAATGATATTATTTTCTTAAGAAATACTATTTTTATCGTTTGAAATCTTATTTTATTTCAAACGATAATTTCAAAATTTTTTAAAGGAGAACTAGATGAAAGTAATTCAAGCAGATCAAATTATCATGGGATTGATTATCCATGCAGGAGATGCCAAATCTCATATATATATGGCTTTAGAGCATGCCAAAAAAGGTGAACTAGTCATTAGTGAAGGTGAAATACAATTAGCAGAAACTGCTCTAAATGAAGCTCATAATATCCAAAGCTCCTGGTTAGCACAGGAAGCACGGGGAGAAGGGACTGGTTTGAGCGCCTTATTCGTTCATGCACAGGATCATTTGATGACAACAATTACAGAAATCCACTTGATAAAAGAAGTCATTGAAACAAGGCAAGAACTTAATGAACTCAAAAAACTAATGAATATAAGTGTAATTTAAAGGAGATTTTATCATGATTAAAGTAAGACTATTTTGTGCAGCTGGTTTTTCAACTGGTATGTTAGTCAATAACATTAAAGCTGCTGCTGAAAAACGGGGAGTCGCATTGGACATTGAAGCCTGTGCTCAAAATGCGATTGAAAAAGAAATCAATGGGATTGATGTGGCTTTGTTAGGGCCACAAGTTGGCTATACACTAGCTAAATCAAAAGCAATTTGTGATGCACAAGGTGTCAAGATTGATGTGATTCCAATGGCTGACTATGGGATGCTTGATGGCGAAAAAGTACTAGATTTAGCCTTAAATTTGGTAGCAAACTAAATTTAAGTTATGAAAAAATGACAAACGATTAACCATAAAAATCAAGTATCTATTGATTTAAGTTGATAAAAATAATGAGGATATAGCCATGGCTAAAAAATTTGACACATCAAAAATTATTGAACCAATTATGCGTTTCGTCAATATGAAAGGCGTAATTGCACTTAAAGATGGCATGCTTGCCATTCTCCCCTTAACTGTTATCGGTAGTGTGTTTCTAATCATTGGACAAATCCCATCAGAAGCGATTAACACTGCCATTGCTGGTGTTTTTGGCAAAAGTTGGACTGAGCCTTTCATGCAAGTCCATGCAGGCACTTTCGCTATTATGGGTTTAATTGCTTGTTTTTCAATCGGCTACGCTTATGCAAAAAATGAAAGCATTGAACCTTTGCCATCTGGTGTCTTATCAGTTGCTGCTTTTTTCATCACCCTGCGTTCAAGCTTTACAACACCAGACGGTGAAACCGTTGATGCCCTTGCTAGAGTTTGGTTTGGTGGTCAAGGGATTGTCGGTGCGATTATTATTGGGTTAAGCGTTGGTGCCATTTATTCATTCTTCATTAAAAATAATATTGTCATCAAAATGCCGAAACAAGTCCCTGATGCGATTTCAAAACAATTTGCAGCCATGATTCCTGCTTTTGCTATCTTTTTATTGTCAATGATTGTCTACATCGTGGCAAAAGCCGCATCTGGTGGTACTTTCATCGAATGGATTTACAGCATGATCCAAGTGCCACTTCAAGGATTATCTGATACTCTACCTGGTGTCATTGGCATCGCCTTCTTCATCTCATTTCTCTGGTGGTTTGGGGTGCATGGTCAGTCTGTTGTCAATGGTATCGTCACCTCAATCTTGACTGCTAATGCCATTGAAAATAGTAACTTGTTAATCAAACATGGCGAGCTAACTTCTGAAAATGGGGCGCATATCGTGACGCAACAATTTTTGGACAGCTTCCTCGTTTTATCTGGTTCAGGTATTACTTTTGGGTTAGTTATTGCCATGCTTTTTGCAGCGAATTCTCAACAATACAAGGCATTAGGTAAGGTAGCCGCCTTCCCAACTATTTTTAATGTCAATGAACCTGTCACTTTCGGTTTTCCAATCGTCATGAATCCCTTAATGTTTGTACCATTTATCCTAGTTCCTATTTTATCAGCTGTTATCGTCTATGGAGCTATTGCGATTGGTTTCATGTCACCTTTCTCAGGGGTGATGTTGCCTTGGAGCACACCGCTTTTAATCTCTGGTTTAATGGTTGGTGGTATCAAAGGTTTAATCGTTCAGCTTCTTATACTGGTGATCTCAACTGTTATATACTTCCCATTCTTCAAGATGCAAGATAATATTGCTTATAAAAATGAACAAGAAATAGAGTCTTAAAAACTGGTTATACTAAAAACAACTCATCTTTAAATTTATATCTAAAAAAATCGTTATCATGTTGATAAACGATTTTCTTATGACTTTAATTTGAAGTCAAATTTTTACGCTATAAGTTTGATAATTAAAAAAAGCACCTCAGTACTTTCTTTATAAACAAATTAAACTTAATCAACTTGTAGATCTGATGTCGCAACAACAGCTTCTTTCATAATAAGTGTTCTATTCCAAATCATAAGTGCGGCTGATGTTACAGCTCCAATTGCCACACCTACCCATTTCAATTCAGCAATTTTAACAATCAGATAGGGTAAGAACGAGCCACCATAGTCAATACTTGAAATTAAGCTAGAATTTGATGGTAAAACAAAGTTAGCATTAACAGCGGCTTTTGTAAAGATTGGCGCAATACTTGTACCAATTAACAAAGCTGAAGCAACCACAACAGCGCCTACTACCAATGTTCTAAAGAAGTCATTACGACAAATTGGGGTGATTAAGACAAACATAAATGTTAGGCCCGAAAGACTAGCAATTGGCAAAAACTCATTCCCTGGTAAGATAAATGCTAGCAAGATTGTGAGCGGAATCATCAGTAATGAAATAGTCAAAGTAACAGGACTTCCCACACCAATCGCTGAATCTAAACCAATTAATAGTTTAGAATTACCTTCAAACTTAGCTTGTAATTTAGATTGCACTGCTTCACTTACAGGCATTAAGCCTTCCATCAAAATAGCAGCCATTTTTGGCATCAGCACAAGAACTGCTGCAACAACCACACCTAGATTTAAAATCCCTTTAACGTCATAGCGCGCAATCACACCCAAAATAACACCGATGACCATTCCCAAAATAGCAGGATCCCCAAAAATACCAACTTTTTTCTGGAATTTTTTATAGTCTAAACTAATTTTGTTGACGCCTGGAATTCTATCTAATAGCCAATTAATGGCGAAAGCAATTGGTACAAATGACCCTGTAAAGGCATGCGGAATAGAAATGCCAGGTAGACCAAGTTCTTTTTCAACAAGTGGTGCTGTTCTATCAGCAATGACCATAATGACAATCATGTTAAATGCCGCCATCAGCAAACTAACCAGTAAATCTTGTGTTAACATATAAACAATTGACCCTGTAAAGGCAAAGTGCCAATAGTTCCAAATGTCAACGTTAATTGTCTTAGTTGTTTTAGTCGCAAGCATTAAGATATTAACTAGGATACCTACAGGAATTACTAACACACCAACTGCAGACCCAAAAGCAATCGCACTAGCTGCTGGCCAACCAACGTCAATAACAGTTAAGTGCAAACCAGCATTTTTAACCATCTGTTCTGCAGCTGGCCCTAAGTTATCGGTCAATAACGTAATGACAATATTTAAACCAATAAAACCAATACCAATCATCAAACCAGATTTAATTGCTTTTCCTAATTTTAGGCCAACAATTAAGCCAAAGAGTGTAAAAATGATAGGCATCATGACTTGGGCACCCAAATCAACCAAATAATTTATGATAAACATCTATACAACTTTCCTTTCGTTTAAGGTTTCCAAAATTGCCGATTCATCCTTGCCAACCAGTAATGCTGTCAAAAAAGCGTCATCAGAAAACTTGCCCATCAAGTCACTCAAGAATTTCACTTGCTCCGCCTTATTCTTTACTAGTAAGAAAAATAACATCTTGACATCTACTGGATCATTTGACACCATCTCTTTAAAACGGATAGTCTCTTTAAGACGAACAAAGGCAATACCTTGTTTTTCTATATAGTCACTTTCAGTATGTGGAATCGCAAGACCACAAACTGGTGTATTAATACCAGTTGGAAAAACGCTCTCACGTTTTGTTAGCGCTTCTAAATAATCTGAATTAACATACCCCAATCCTTGCAATTTCTCAGCAATTAATCGGAATAAGTCATCTTGAGAAGCAGTCATCACATCCAATTCAATTGTTTCACTACTAAACATTCATTGATTTCCTTTCCGTAAAATTCAACGATTATAATTCTGCTTTTTCAATGATTTCATCAATGACCTTGTCAACTCCCAGACCTGTAATTAATCCTAATCCTGATACAACTGGTACACCAAAACCATCTCCACCTTGTGCTGTTGTCACGATAACAGTAGCACCCTCTACTAGTGATGGCAATTCAGATAAAGAGGTTTGGACAAATTGAATATCTTTCAATTTACCTTTACTCTCTAATCCCGTTTGAATTTTTGAAAGGGCAACTGTACTTGTAGCAATACCTGAACCACAGGCTACGATAATTTTTTTCATGCTATTCTCCTTGTGTAAATAGTTTTTTAAAGTATGAGTAATCCTGTTGTCGAATCATATTTTCCACAACTTTCGGCTTACTTAATTGTGCATACAAATCTTGAAAAACGCTCTGTAAAAATACCTTATTTTTAGTATCCATAAAGAACAAGACAATAATCTGAACGTCTTGATATTTCCAGTGAATCGGTTTCTCTAAGATACCAATGGCAAGTTTGGGATATAAGATATCCTCATCCATACAATGTGGAATGGCAACTAGATTACCAATTTCTGTCGTTCCCAGACGCTCACGATGCAAGAGGGCTGTCAAACAACTAGCATCAATCTGACCTGTTGCAACTAATTTCTCGCCAATATGTGAAATCGCCTCAAATCGATTTGTCACACCCTTTATCTGTGTTATAAAGCACTGTTCACTTAATAAATCAGTAATTTTTGATGCTTCCTCTTCTTGTAGAAAAGTTTCGATTAGCGCGATATCGCGATCACCTACGATCGATGAGACATACAACCATGGAATCGGGTAGTGTTCATCTAACACTATGGTGCTAATAATTAAATCAGTTTCACTAAAATCAAATTTTACAAGATCGTGATAGGACAATATCTCTTGTATTTGAATCCGAGTTGAAAACTTGGCTGTGATTTTTGACTTTAATAAGATAGAGGTACCTAGACCTGTAGAACAGACTAAAACAACCTTCAATTTTTCAGAATTTACTCTGAGTGTCCGACGTTCATTTGCGCCACAAAAATGAAGTGCCAAGAAACCAATCTCTGCCATAGGAATATCAACCAGCAACATCTGCTTCATTTTCTTAGCCAATAATTGTGCTAACTGCATTTCAAAAGGATACTGCATCTGGATTTCTTCTAGCAAATTATTTTCAATCTTCATCTGAAACTTTAATCGCTTAATTGCGCTAAAAAGATGTACCCACAGCCCCTCTATTAAAAGAGTATCATTCGTAAAATTATAGTGATAAATTTGATTAATTTCAGCAAGCGTCTCATTTATCATTACGCGATATTCATCAGATCTTTCTTGCTGTTCAGTCATAATTTGAAGACGTTTTTGAGTTGTCAAATGAATATAGATATTCATGACTTCATTTTCAGGTAAAGTGACCTCCAAAGTTTTTATCATATATTTCAAAACTGCTAAAGCACAACGATATTCCGAAGAAGACTGATCAATTTGAATCTTTGATAAGACTTGTGAGTCCCTTGAGACATACCTGTCACGCTCAATCAAAATTTGAAGATGCAAGATAAAATTCATAAATCCTATGTCTGACATATAGACATCGTACTTATGTAAAATAATGCCAATATTTGTTTCAAGTTCGGTATCTTTACCTAGCTTCGAAAAACTAAAATTAGTTGATAGATACTCGCCATTTTTAAATAGTCGTTCTCGTATAAACGTTCGAATATCAACCTCTGACCCTGAAATTTTCAATCCTTTATTTGAAAATTTTTCAAGTGACAGATGATTTTTACCAAGTTGTTTTTTCACCAATACCAAGTCTTTTTTCAAAGTTGTCAAACTGACGAATAACTCCTCTGTGAGTGTTGCTAAATCAATCTCAGCATTTTCAAGCATCAGGTAAGCAAATCTATCCAATAACCATTCAATTCTCCCTTCTTGCATATCCGGAATCACCTGAGTTTGAAATTTTTCTTCAAATAAGAGATTTCGAAATTTATCTTTGTCTTCTGGATGAATATAAAAGCCCTTACTTCGTTTGCTAATAATTTCTATCCCAACTGTTGTTAGATTATCATTGATTAACTTAATCTCACGTTGAATTGTTTTAGACGACAAGCCTAGAGCTGTTGCAATATCCTGACTTGATAAGTTTTTATCACAAGCTAACAGTAAAATAATCACTTCAGTTTGTCTTTTATCAAATCTTTTCATGTCCACCACCCACCTCCTGATTACATTATACCTAAGACAAGCTATACTTGATAGGTCTTTACTGTCCCTTAGTAAAGGACAGTTTTAAACAAGTTATACTTACGATACAAAATAAAGTTATCCATACTTATGTTTATCACCAAATAGTATAGCTAATCTTTACTTGACTATTCTAGTACTTATTAAAACATTTTTAGTTATTTTTTTCACCTTATTCAAGAAAAATTTTCGAGTGGGCATGGGCAAGAACTAAAATCAAAAAATGTCATCAATAATAAAAATCTCGATACATCAAAATCTGTATCGAGATTTTTATTTGGATTCATCCTTCACCCAGTAAGGCTAGCTCATCTGTTAACTCTGGTATCGAAATATTTGCTTGCAAAGTTTCTGCAGACTTTTAAAAAGCTGCTAATTCTGAATTTACAAAAATAGTCAGATCTACTTTTATAACCATATCAAAACTTGTATCATGGTAAAGCCATAAGCAAAAGGAATGATTAAAAAAATTCTATTTTAAAGACATCTGTCTTAAAGTCTTCTGGTGTATAGCCTTTTTCATAGTGTGCATTTAGCATAATCGATAAAATATGTCTAATGATTTTAAATCCAAAGACTTGATTAATAAAAAACTAGCCTACTCAATACTGCACTAGCAAGATTTAAGTAGCCTAGTTTTATTAGGTTATCGAATCACACAAGCAACGCCAGCAGTAGAAAAGACCTGTTGATAATCAATCAAGTCTTCGCTGTGTAGTTGTTTGACATCTTTAAGCTGATAGGGGCGATCTAAATAATCATATTTTTTCTCACCAAATTGATGAAAAGGAAGTACTTCGATTGCTGTCACGCCAACTTCATTGAACAATTTTGCAAAAGCTTGCGCATCCTCTAAACTATCATTATATTCAGGAATGACTGGGATACGCACGGTTAAATTAGGATGCGTCTTAACAGCAATTTTTAAATTTTCAAGAATTAATTCATTGCCAACTGCAATGCCAGCTCTATGCTTTTGCGTATCATAATGTTTAATATCCAGATAAAGATTATCTACCCACGCAATAAAAGATTTGAAAACCTCTGGTTTAGCATATCCTGTCGTTTCGCAGGCTGTATGAATCCCCTTTTCTTTTAAAGCTTTCAATAGCTCTGTCGCAAAAACAGCTTGAAAAAGTGGCTCCCCTCCAGATAATGTGACCCCACCATCTGACTCTAAATAAAAGGGTTCATCTTTCATAACCTCTATCATAATCTCATCAATTGTCTTGTATTCTCCAACAATCTCTGGTCGCTTGGTTAAATTATCATACATTTCCTCTGGTAGTCCTGACTGTGATTCAGGATTAGAACACCAAAAACAACGTAGAGGACAACCTTTAAAGAAGACAACACTCCTAATACCTGGTCCATCATGAATACTAAAATGTTGGATATTAAAAATACATGCTTGTTCTGTCATCATAACCTCACTATTTATTAAATGGCAACGTAATCATTTCCTTATCATAAGTATACCATCATTACATACGTAAGTAAATATTTATCATATGAAACAAAAAATAAATTTTTAAAAAATGCCTCTGCCATAAAAACAGAAACATTTTTAGTTGTCACAAATCAAAAATCTTCCCCGGATTCAAGATATTTTCCGGATCAAAAGCACGTTTAATCGCCTTCATAGCTACCAACTCACTGGTCCCAGTGTATTTTTGGAAAAAAGGCTTCTTGAGCAGACCAATACCATGTTCTGCTGAAGGCTTGCCACCGACTTTGGCCACATAAGCATAGAGAACATCCAGATAGGCTTCAATTTTTTCCGTCCATTCCTCATTCGTCAAATCGTTTTTGATAATGTTGGCATGGATATTACCATCGCCTGCATGACCGAAAAAGATAGCCGATAAATTCGCTTCTATTGCCATTTGCTTCAGCGCTATAATCGTCGGTGCTATTTTATTTACGGGAACAACCACATCCAGTGGTTCTTGGATACTTTCAAGTTCTACTGAGGAGACGATTGCCCCTCGGAGTTGCCAGACAGCGTTACGCGTCTGCTCATCTGTCAAAATCAGTGACTCGTCGCTCAGACTTGCTAGATAGCTCAGCTCATCTTCTAGTTGCTGTTCCGCATTGCCATCTAAGGTTATGAGCAGGAAAGCCTGACCCGAAATGTCAGGAAAGTCTAGTTGTAAGGCGCGCTCTGAATAAGCCATGCTGTCTCGCTCGAAAAATTCCAGAGTAGCTGGTATTAGACCTGATGCTAGGATTTCAAAAACTTTGGGTGAGAGCTGCGTCAAGTTCTCAAAACCTAATAAAACATCTCGACTGAATTTCGGTTTGGGCTGAATTTTCAGTTCAAGTTCTGTGATGACACCCAGAGTACCTTCACTACCGATGAAAATATCTTTGAGATCATAGCCTGAACTATCCTTACGGTTGATAGAACCAACCCGAAGCTCACGACCATCTGCCAAAATCACACGCATGGCCCGGATATTATCCCGTGTTACCCCATATTTGACTGCTCGCATCCCACCAGCGTTTGTCGCTGCATTTCCACCAATACTGGCTTCCTTACTCCCTGGGTCCGGTGCATAAAAATAGGGTGTATCAACCAAGTACTCTGAAATTTCTGCAATCGTGACACCTGCTTCCACTGTTAGTGTCATTGTCTCAATATCTAGTTTAATAATGCGATTCAGTTTTTCTAGACTCATTAAGACTTGATGGTCATCAGGGAAAGTCGCACCTGATAGGCCTGTATGTCCTCCTATCGTGATTAATTTCTGCTGATTTTTTCGAACATCCAGCATGATCGCCACTACCTCTTCTTGCGATGTTGGAAAATAAATCGCAGTAGCTTGACCAATTTCTCCTGTTACACGATTAGTCAAATAATTTTCTGAAATCTCCATTAAATCCCCTCTTTCTCAAGCAAGTCAACAACTTCTGTCAAGCTTTTCACTGTATAGTCTGGACGTGCTACCTCACTTTGAGGCGTATCCTTGCGATTTAACCAGACAGACTTCATGCCCACTGCATTTGCACCCAAGATATCTGTAAATAACTGATCTCCAACCATGAGACTTGTCGCTATATCCGCTTGGGCACGAGATAAGGCAAAGTTAAAAAAGTCTGGCGCCGGTTTCCCCTGACCGAAATCTCCAGAAATGATGATTTTCTTGAAATATTTTCTAAGTTTTGGTGCTTTCTCTAGCTTCAACTTCTGTAAAGAAGGCGAACCATTAGTCAAAAGAACTAGTTGATACTGTTCATATAAGGCTTTTAAGCTGGCATAGGTATCCATATAAGGCACTGAATTTTCAGTTCTGACGACGATGAACATTAAACTGATGAGTTTGGCCAATCGATTATCCGAAATGCCAACATCTGCCAAGGCCATAGACCAAACTTGCTGACGGTAAGTCTTGACTACCTCTGCTAACTCAGGAAATCTTAAAGTACGATCCGTAAAGTCGCCCCATAAGGCTTCAAAAGGACTAATCCCAATCTGCACTGTAAAATCATAGATTGCATAAGTGTCAAACAGTGTTACAGCTCTATTTCTTAGAGCTGCCTCAAATGCTTCCGCCTTGATACGTGGATATTTACTAACTAAAAAAGCGGTCGTTCGATCAATCGCTGTTTGAACTGCCAGTTCATCAGACAACAAGGTATCATCCAAATCGAAAAAAATTGTTTTGATTGTCATCTTATCATCCTCCGTGAGCTAGCACTCAGTTTTATAGTTCTACGACGTCTTTTACGCTACCATCCACATCAACAAAATAGCGCTTCATGTTTCCTAAATCATAATACACATCAATCAAATCGTCTCTCAAAAATGGGACAGGATTACGGCGGAGTGGCTGACTTTTGAAAATGTAGTCTACTCCATTAATTTTACCTGTACATGTTAGTCTTGATAACCTACTATTATTAACGTTGAGTGCTGTCGCCTGAAAATCAACGAACTTAGCTGTGATTTTTGTTCCTTGTTCTATCAACCGTTGATTTTTATTATTTTGATAGTAAGGATAACCGATAAGGTACAGTCCTATCAAAAGTAAAATGAAGCCAACTCCACCAAAAGCAGCTAGGAAAATTAGGCGAAAGTTACGGACAGCTGATACACTTTCTGTATAGACACCATTGATCTCAACACCAGTCATGGGAACAAGTTGCATCACAACTGCCACAACCATAAAGATAAAACCGATTAGCAATGGAATTAATCCAATCCACCAAGTTTGATAAATAAAACTTTTCTTCTTCATACTATCCTCCTTTCTAGATGCAAATAAAAATAACCTCATTGTTGCCAACGAGATTATTATATCATAAACTTATCATATTATCAGAAGCCACCCAAATCAACTGCCTTGTATTCAGGTTCAATGCCTTCTGCTTTCAAATAGTCAGTCAGTGGTACTAAGCTTTCAGCTTCATAGCGTTCACGGTAGGCTGTAATCGCTGCTTGATCATGAATTTTTTCATCCAAGATAAGGGCTTCGACTGGAATTGGTCTGTCGCCTGAGATTTTGGCATCAATCAAAACGGTTTCACCTTTAGCAATATCCGCTAATGCTGCATCAAAGACAGATTTTGCGTCATCTATACTTGTTAAGGTATAACCTTTTGCGCCCATGCCTTGTGCTATTTTAGCAAAATCTACGCCCATGAATTCAACGCCGATGTAGCCTGAGTTCGTCTCTTCTTGTTCATCTTTGATGAAGCCGAACTGATTGTTGCTGAAGACAATGTTGATAATCGGTAATTTGTACTGCACTTCTGTTGCTAGATCTTGCATGACCATGTTAAAGCCACCGTCACCTGCTAGATTCCAGACTTGACGGTCTGGGAAGTCGAGTTTGGCAGTCAAGGCACCTGGAATACCTATGCCCATGGTTGCAAAGAGATTAGATGTCCGCCACATTTGTTTTGGGTTGAGATGAAGATGTCGAACAGAAGTTTGTGTGACGTCACCCACATCAATTGAAAAGATCGCGTCATCTTCTGCGTGGGTGTTGATTTGGTGATAAACTTGATAAAGCTGCAAGTCACCTTCTGTTTTAGTTTCAAGTTTGTAGACGTAGTCGTTCCAGTTTTTGATGTTAGCAAGATTGGCACGCCACCAACCTGTTTCTGGTTTTTCTTTAACGAGTTTTGTCAATTCTCGAATAGCATCACCAGCATCACCTAGGATAGTTACATCATTATGGTTACGTTTGCCGAGGTTCGCAGGATTGATATCAATTTGGATAAAGTTCTTAACGTTTTCAAAGAGATTGGTAACTTCAGCAAATGGATAGTTATTGCCGACAAAGACAACTGTATCGGCGTTTGGGAAGGCTTCATTAGCAGGTTTAGTTGCGACACGATTGGCAGAGCCTAACAAGGCTTCAAAATTCGCATCAAATGCATCAAAATTGATGCCGGTCACTGCAACAGGCGCTTTGATCTTACGAGATAGATCGACCACATCTTGACCTGCCCCACGGGTGCCGATACCAGCATAGATAACCGTTTTCTCTGACTCGTCTAAAATCTTAACAGCTGCTTCGATATCTCCATAATGCAGGGTTGGTTTTGGAAACTTACGATAGGCATTAGCAGCAGAGTAAAAAGGTTTGGCTGGAATATCAAATGTCCCTAGATTGACTGGTAATTGAACAACAGCAACACCACTTTTAGCGTAGGCTTGGCGAATGGCTTCATCAATGACATGAGGGATTTGTTCTGCCGTTGTAATCGTCCGATTATAGACGGCAACATCTGCATAGATGGGATTTTCGTTCATTTCTTGGAAGGTATCCATGTTCATCCCATTTGTCGCAAACTGTCCAACAATCGCTAAAACAGGAACATGATCTTCACGCGCATCATATAAACCGTTGAGCAAATGTGTGCCACCAGGGCCAGCTGACCCAAAAGCAACTCCGATATGCCCTGTGTATTTAGCATGCATAGAAGCGGCTAGAGCACCGACTTCTTCATGACGAACTTGGATATAGTTAATTACATCTTTTTCGTGTAAGAGAGCATCCATCAAGGAATTGATGGAGCCACCAGGAATTCCATAGATATGTTTCACTCCCCATTCTTCTAAAACTTTGACTGCTGCAACACCTGCGTTAATTTTTTCCATTATCCCTACTCCTTTTTAAACGAGTGACTCGTCCATAAATTAATAACTGATCAATTAAACTCATCAGACAATCCAGTTAAAACGCTTATTTATTTTTCTACAGGTTCATTATACACCTTCTGATTTATGAGATAAAGAATAAGCTCCGAAAAGCGAAGTCTTTTCTAAAAAAGGATGATGACTATAATTTGGAAAAAAAATGAAAACTTCCTATTGCCAAGGCAATAGGAAGTTTAAACAAACTAGATTTAATCAACTTCTTTTGTCGCATTAGCGGCAAGGACAAACGGTGTCCAAATCGCAATGGCTGCTATGAAGCTGACAAGCGTTACGATTGGTGCACGCCAGTCATAACCAGTTGACATCAAACTATACAAGAACGGCGGAATAACCCACGGAGTTGCTACAACAACTGGATCTACTAAATTAGCTGCGGTCGCCAACCACCCAATGGTTACACCGACAATTGGTGATAAGATGAAAGGAATAAAGAAGATTGGATTCAATACAATTGGCAAACCAAACATAACTGGTTCATTGATATTGAAAACTGATGGTGCAATCCCTAATTTTGCTACCATACGATAATCCGCACGTTTTGTGAATACTAAAATTACAATTAAGAGTGTGATGGTACCTCCGACACCACCAAACCAAGCATAGGAATCAAATGAACCACGCACCCACATATAGGCATCGCCATTTCCTGCTTTAATGGCCTCTTTTACACCTGCCATGCCTGATCTGTCATATACGTTAGTATTTTTAAGTAAACCAACACCCCAAATACCTTCAAGTACAGGCGCCATAACATTTGAACCATGTAGACCGAAGAGCCACATTAATGAAACAAGGAAAGTCACCAAGATAATAGCACTCAAACTTTGTCCGATATGCAAGAATGGATCAGCAATTGTTTTTTGTACCCAGCTAATTAGAACATCACCATTTTTACCAAGTGTCAAACTAAAGATATAGTACATAATCGCTGTAGCATAAAGTGCAACGGCAGCAGGGATAATCGCTGTAAAAGCTTTAGCAACAGCCGGTGGCACACTATCAGGCATTTTAATTGTAATGTCTCTAATCATCAGTTTTGCGTAGATGATTGTGGCAAGGCCACCAACTACCATAATCACAAAGTAAGCGTTGCCATCTAATTGACCAAGCTTTAACCAACCCCAACCGCCGACATTTAGAGCACCATCTGCATATGAAATACCTGTATCTGCAGATCCTGCGTTAATTATTTTTGCTGCGGCAGCTGGAAGTTTCATAGCCGCTGAAGTTGAAAATGAAAATCCAACACCTTGAAGAAGCGCGGCAAGCGAAACAATACCACCAGCTAATTCATTGACTTGATACGCTCTAGCTAGATTATATCCCCATGAAAAGGCGAAAATAATTCCGACAACGGCAAGTGTACCACTCCACATAAAACCATTAACGGCAATGATTTGTTTGATAACAGGGATTGTGCTACCATCATAACCTTGGATAAATTTCGCGGGCATATCACGGACGATTGCGTTAAGCATAACTGCAATGGCGCCAGCCATTGTTGCAGGTAAGGTACCTATAAAGGCATCACGCAAGGCAACTAGGTGTTTTTGTCCACCAATTTTAGCTGCAAGTGGGACGAAGTACTTCTCCATCCAAGCTGTAATTACATTCATGAAAATCTCCTATTAGTATATTGAATCTATCTTAAACTACTGAAATAAGCTTAGATATAGAAACATCATTTTTTTGCGATAACCTTATATAATTCAATGATTTCTCTTGCAAGATCAACAAATGCAATACCTGTCATCAAGTGATCTTGTGCATGAACCATATAAATAGATACTGCTACTTCCTCACCATTTGCGGCCTTAGTCAATAATTCTGTTTGACCATGATGCGCCTCTACAATGGCTTTACTTGCTGCCTCAATACGTTCATCAGCTTTATCAAAATCACTTTCTTTAGCGGCACGAATCGCTTCAATTGCGGAAGATTTAGCTTCCCCTCCAAATATAATTAAGGGCATGATAACTGCCATTTGTTCATCGTTCATCAATTTCTCTTTTCTAATTTTTTATAAAGATATAATTATATCGAATGTAATGCGCATTACAAATCATTCTAACTCATCACTTTTAACAAGTCAATAGGTATAGACCAATTTCAAAAAATATATCTTTACGAGATATTTTTTGGTACAATCTATCTGAAAATTCGTTCTATTAATTAATAATTATCCTCTCAAAAATAACTATCTCTTGTTCAAACAGTAAAAATTTGATCAAAAAAAAGCTCCAAAAATGGAAGCCTCTTAATTTTGAATAAAATAGATGACAAGCGCCAGAATTGAGCCAACTAATGAGATGCTCCAGAAGAAGAGATCAACACGCCACTCTGACCATGGTTTGCCATGCCCTGAAATCCCACCTAGTTCAAAATGATGATGCACTGGCGTCATCCGAAAGATACGTTTACCATGCGTGATTTTAAAGTAAGTTACTTGCATCATGACGCTGACCGTTTCAAAGACATAGACGATGCCAATCAAAAGCAAAGTCCACTCAACGTTTAAGATGATGGAAATAATCCCTAAGAGACCGCCTAGCGCTAAACTACCGACATCTCCCATAAAGATTTTAGCTGGTTTATGGTTGAAGATGAAGAAGCCAAGTAAGCTACCAATAACAGCAACGATGAGAATCAGAACATCAAAACGGTTTTGGTGCACTGCAATTGCTGCATAAGCAAGAAGAGAAATCACGACTGAAATCGAAGCTAAACCATCAATCCCATCCGTCAGATTAACGGCATTTGAAAAGCCAACTAGCCAAAAGACTAGGAAGATGACAAAGAACACACCGAGATTCAATCGATAACCAAAAATATTCAAAAAGTTAGCTGATGTTTCATGGGTATAAACTAGATAGGCTACAATCCCTGTCGCGATTTGCGCCACTAATTTTTGCCAACTCGTCAACCCTTGATTGATTTGTTTAAAAATTTTCAAGAAGTCGTCCAAGAAACCAACAACTGCGTAAATGGCAAAGACAAACCAAATAACCATGAAAGCAGCTGTTAACTTGCCAAAAATAAAGGCAAATAGCAATGAGACGACTAGACTTACTACGACAAAAACAAAGCCACCCATGGTGGGGGTTCCAGCTTTTGCTGCATGTTGTTTGACATCTTCATGCATTTGTTGACCGCCAATTCTTGCTTTATGGTAAAAGCGAATAAAGGCAGGGATTGTGAGGACTGTGACGATAAAAGCCACAAGACCAGCAATAATAGAATTTAATATCATATTCATTTCCGTTAATTTCTAGAGCATCAGATAATGCGTTAGGCATCGATCGCGCTTGTCCTGATTTTGACACAAAACAAAAGGATTGGCATGAAAGGAGGTCTAATCATCCCATCTCTAGCATGTTCACATTTGTCACACTCAGTTGAGTGTCACCGTTAATTTTTGACCTTTTTTCAAGTTTGCATTCATCTTAATACTTTGTTCTGTTACTTTTCCAGTTTCAGCACCTTGATAAGTGACGGTTAAGCCAGCCCATTTAGCCAAGGTCTCAACATCTTCCTTAGACCAATCATAGATATCTGGCATATCAATATCCCCATCTGTCAATAATAAGACACGAGCATTAGCGCCTAGTTTAGTTCCTGCTTCAATCGATTGTTTGGTAATGACTGACCCACTACCGACAACGACTGGTTGTAAGATTTGTTGGCGCAAGAGATCCAAGGTATTACCAGGTTTTTCACCTTTGTAATCTTTCAAAGTAACTTTAGCTTCTTTGACATTATCACCGTTTGTTGGCATTGATGTCGCGTCAATCGTTGATTTAAGCTCATAAGCCCGCGCCAATAACGGATTAGCGATATCTGAAATGTAAGATAAGGTCCAATGTTGTGGGAGTGTCACAGTCATATAGAAAATGTAGTCTGGATTTTCTGAAGGAACCATGGCAACTGCCGAATAGAGATAAGATGTTTCCCCCTCATAGTAACCACCTGTAGTTTTGGCAACTTGAGCTGTACCTGTCTTGATAGAGACATCTTTACCATCCACTCGGAAGTAAGGTTGAGCATTTTTCCAGTCATAGGCGGTACCAAAAGTAACATCGGTACCAACATTGACCATATATTTAAGAACATCATCTGCCGTTGATTTTTCAATTGGTTTACCAATTACTTCTGGCTGACTCACGCGTTCTGTGGCTTGATCGATGTTGGCGATTTTAGAAATAAAATGCGGTTCTAACATTTTACCACCATTGGCAATAGCGGTGTAGCCTCGTATCATTTGAACTTCTGTCACACCAATCCCTTGGCCAAATGATGAATTGACCTGGGAAACGACATTTTCAGACGGTAGTGTTCCAAAACTTTCACCACCAACACCCATACGCGTTGGTACACCAAATTTGAAACGTCTTAAATAATCATCCCACGTTTTATCACCCATAGCCATTTGAAGCTTAGACATACCAACGTTTGAAGAATGAGAAAACCCTTGGGCAAAGGTCATCGCACGACCATTTTTAAATTCTTCAACATCCCAGTCATTGACGGGTGCATCGGCAACCATAATAGGCGCTGAAACATAGGTTGCATTTGGATTAAAAGTTTTAGTTTCAATCCCAGCTGCTAATGTAAAGAGTTTAAAAGTCGAGCCGGGCTCAAAAGCCGCTTGATAAAGCAGATTATTCTGACCAAAGAGATTTTCTTTGTCAGATTTTTTATCATCTTTAGGACCAATAACAGTCTGCGTCGCAGGATTAAAAGTTGGTCGTTGGGTTGTGGCTAAAATCTCACCTGTGTCAGCCTTGACGAGCGTTGCAACAATATTTTGAGCACCGGCATCTTTCACAGATGTCGTATCCATCAAGTTTTCTAAGTACTTCTGTAGAGTACCGTCTATCGTTGTGTAAACATCATCACCATCTTTAGCTGGCGTGACAGACTTGGCAACACCTTGTAAGGCTTGACCATTTTTATCTTTTTCCAGCGTTTCAACACCATTTTTTCCTGATAAAATGCCATTTAATGACGCTTCTAAACCAAATTGACCGATAAGCCCTTTGGTGTCATCATCACCATCTTTAAGACCTGCGAGTCCGATAAAGTTTGAAGCAAAATTATTATTGGGATAAGATCGTGCCAAATGAGAGGTAAAGCCGATTCCAGCAATCCCTTTTGCCTTGGCTTCATTTTCAATCTCTTCTTTTTTTGTAAATGAAATATGCTTGCCAGATGTGCCAAACTCAACTTGGCTCGCACCTTTACGTTGGAGTTGTTCTAGAGTATATTTTTCATCTATCCCTAATTTATCCTTGAAAAGCTGAGCAATAGCTGGAAAATCTTTCGGCGCAGCAAAGAGTTTCTTACCCTCCCCCGACACATAAGTCGTATCCAAGATCACATAAATAGAGTAATCACTAGAATCCATAGCAATCGGTGTGCCATTTCGATCAAAAATAGTACCACGTTTTGCATAAATCGTCGTTGTTTCAGAATAATTCGCTTTGGCACGTGTAGACAATTTCACACCATTGCTAGAGTCCGTGACGATAATCCAAGAAAATCTAACGATAAAAACCGTAAACACAAAGATAGCGAGAATCAAGATGTCCTGCGCAATCCGTTTACGGTTGGCTTGTGGGCTTAAATGCGTTTTAGCTGCACTTTTTGCTACTTTTCGAAAGGGAAAGAGTATCAGATTTTTTAAAAATTTTATCATTTATTTCGTTGCCTTTATCACATTGTCATTATTCATTTTCAATCCACTATCACTTGCTTGTTTTGCAACGCGATCATCTGTCATCAATTCATTGATTTGCTGATCATAAGCTTTGAGTTGGTCTTCTTTTGTTGTAACCTCTGCCTGAATCATCAAGGTATTTTGCTCAACTTCAATAATTTTAGTTCGAACGAAGACCATGCCAATCGCAAGCACAATAGCCGTCACAATCACTGAAAGGTAAAATACTTTTTCAACATTTGAAAGTTTCTTAAATTTTCGCGTCAAAAGCTCTGGCGCAATTGAATCCGCAGAAATATTATAACTACCATTTTGATTGGCGGTTTTGATATCAAAATATTCTTTTGGTTTAGCTGCCATGATTTACCTTTCTACAATTTTCATTTTGCGAACCTAAGTACGCTTAAAATATTTCTGATTTTATTTAATGATTAATTTCAATTAATTTTTTTGAGCTACTCGTAATTTAGCAGAGTGTGCACGATTATTATACGCTAACTCGGCTTCAGATGCAAGAATTGGCTTACGGTTGACGACTGTTAAAAGAGGCTTCATATCCTCCGGTACCATGGGTAAGCCACGAGGTATATCAACTGTCGCATACTCTTTAAACAAAGACTTTGTCAGCTTATCTTCTAAAGAATGGAAAGTAATCACAGATATTCTGCCCTCTTTTTTCAGCATGTGAATGGCTGCTTCGATCGATTCCGCAGCAGCACCCAGCTCATCGTTCACTTCGATACGAATAGCCTGAAAAATTCGTTTAGCCGGATGACCTTTTTTCTTCAATTCTTTTTGAGGAAGGGCAGATTTGATAATCTCTGCTAATTCAAGCGTTGTATCAATCGGCTGAATTTCTCGTGCTTTTTCGATTTTACGCGCAATCTGTTTAGAGAATTTCTCTTCTCCATAACGGCTAAAAATCCGCATCAAATCGTTAAAAGCATAAGTATTGACGACATCGTGCGCGGTCAATGCCTGTGATTGATCCATCCGCATGTCTAATCTAGCTTCTTTCTTATAAGAGAAGCCCCGTTGGCTGTCATCGAACTGGGGACTTGAGACACCTAGGTCATAAAGAATCCCATCAAATTCAGTGACACCATGTTCTGCTAGCGCTGCCTTAAGATGTCGAAAATTATTCTTAATCAGAGTTACTTGACTAGCTTCAAGTTGTGTTTTTAGTTTTATTTTAGCATTTTCATGGGCTGTTTCATCCTGATCAAACGCATACAGGTGCCCTGTTGTGAGTTGGCTCAGCAAATACTCGCTATGGCCGGCGCCACCAAGTGTGGCATCTACATAGATGCCATCAGGCTTGACCTCAAGCATATCAACGGTTTCATGAAGCAGAACGGTATCATGCTTAAAAGTTGTCTGGTCTGACATGTGGGCTCACTTTCTTAGGTTTAGGACTGATTTAATATTATGGTATCAAAATCAGCTGATGCGATAATGTAACTCCTAAACAAATCTTATTATACCAAAAAAATCTAGCAATATCTAGATTTTTACTGAATTGTCATCTTTTAGTCATGAAATCGTGACGATTATCTTATACATATCGCAATGATACAGCTTTGCCAGACTAAAAAACGTCATCTTAATGACGTCATAATTTTTAGCCACGAGTTTGACCATTTCCATTGATCAAATATTTGTAAGACGTAAGTGCTTCGAGCCCCATCGGACCACGGGCATGAAGTTTTTGAGTTGAAATGCCAATTTCAGCTCCTAAACCAAAGACAAAACCGTCTGTAAACCTCGTTGAGGCATTGACATAAACTGCTGCTGAATCAATTTGTGCTTGAAATTGGTCGGCATTAGTCAAATTATCCGTGATAATACTCTCTGAATGTTTGGTGCTATAGTGATTGATGTGGTCAATAGCCTGATCAATACTTGAAACAACCTTAACCGACATTTTATAATCTAAATACTCAGTACCAAAATCCGCTTCTAATGCAGGTTGGCCTACCATCAACTCAGCCGCCAATTCATCAACTTTAAAGTCAATTTGTTGGACTGCATTAATTGCCGTTTGAAGTTTTGGTAAAAACTCAGCAGCAATTTTTTCATGAACGACCAAGCTTTCAGCAGCATTGCAGACACTTGGGCGCTGCGTTTTAGCATTGATGACGATTTTAGTTGCCATCTCTAAATCAGCAAACTCATCAACATAGATACTGACATTACCTGTTCCTGTCTCAATGATTGGGACACGAGACTGCTCTTTTACCGTCCGAATAAGCCCTGCACCACCACGTGGAATGAGGACGTCAAGATAGTCAGTCGCCTGCATCATTTCTCTCGCTACTTCATGGCTTGTGTCTGTCACGAGGCCTACCGCATGTTCTGTGATACCAGCAGCTGTTAACGCCGATTTAATAACTTGAACGAGTGCTTTGTTGGAATGAATAGCATCTTTTCCACCACGTAAAATGACTGCATTATTGGTCTTGAAACACAAGGCAAACGCGTCCACTCCAACATTTGGACGGCTCTCGAATATCATCCCAACAACACCTAATGGCACTCGTTTTTGGAGGATTCTCAAGCCGTCGATGTTGGTATAACCGTTAATAATTTGTCCGACTGGATCTGGTAAGGCTGCGACTTGCCGAACACCTTCAGCCATATCCTGGATTCTTTCTGGTGTCAAACGCAGACGATCTATCATAATCTGACTGATTCCATTTGCCTCTGCATTGGCTAAATCTTTAGCATTTTCAGAGATGATCCCGTCAGTATTGTCAACAAGTGCTTGCGCTAACTGTTGTAAAAATTGATTTTTTTCAAGCGTGGCGTATTTCGCTAGCTCAAAGGCTGCTGTTTTGGCATGTTTACCGAGTGTCTCAATCATCTGGTTTCCTCACTTATTTCATTTTTTTACGGAATTTGTAGGCAAGATTACTTAAGGAATAGAGTAGGCCATTGACCGGGATGTTGAATTCACCAACCAACTCTTGAATATCAGGGTTAAAATTACTCTTGAATTTAGATAGACCGTCATTTAGATCACCTTCTACACCACCCATATTTGCCCATTTAGCACTGGCAGCAAAGGCATCGTCAAAGGCTTGTGGGTAAAGGAGATACTGCGGGTAGAATTTTTTGAAGGCATCATTCATCCCAGCATAGAGCATCTCCATCGTATCTCCGAATTTTATAGATAAGATCCCTGCAATCACCGTTGAATCTGCGGACTCTGTATCATAGTCTGCAAATTCTTTTAGGTATTTTTCAACTGATTTCTTCTGATCATTCAGGCGATTGAAACGTTTTTTCTGATTTTCAGGTGTCTCAGCGATGTCTTTCTCAATCTGTGCTTGTTGTGCTTGCAGCTCAGCATATTTTTCTTTGAGATTAACTTCTGCTAAATGCAAATAAGCATCTTCCCCATACAAGGTCATGAGCTGCTCAAAGTAATCCCGATTTCTTAAGGCAACGCCTTTACGACTTTCGGTCATACTCACAACTTCACTAAACTTATCTAAGTGATCGATCCCTACACGACGACCGGTAACACCACGATTAATGGCATCCTTCATAATCCGTTTCGCGTGTTTAGGATAAATCGTCGTCATATCACTAACCAAAGGCTCATTCGCTTGATAACGCGGTTGAATCGTCTCACTCATGACTTGATTAAAGCCAAGATGTTCAGCGCCTGCCGCCTTGATATTGTTTAACATCGTCACAGCTCCCGGCAAAATGTCAGAGGCTTCTTTTTGACCAAATTTTGAGGTCCGGTAAAGGATTGCAGGATCTATTTTTATAAATAGTGCTTTCTGTTTTTTGGCCATTTTCTTTAATTGGTCGAAAAAGAACGACACCAGCTCAGCATTTTCGTAATCCATGATTGGCCCACGTGGTGTATAGAACATGGTAAAGCCAAGTGGTAATTTTTTGATTAAGACCAAAGAAGAGGCAATGAGATTTCCAGCATCATCTGTCACCCCAACAATTTGAGATGCCCAATTATCTTTAACTTCAGCCCATGTGCTGGATTGTAATAAATGATTAAGTGGGCTTTGTTTAACAAATTCATCGTGTGCTTTCGCATCGACTGCTGTATTAAATTTCATGATAGACGACTGCTTTCTAACGTTTGATGACAGCTTTTAAAATTTCTGTCATTTTATTTAAGATTGGCTTCACAACTAATTCATAGTTTCCTGAGGACTGCCAAATATAGCCCTTAAAGTTTTGTTTAAATTTCAAAACACCCTGATCTGGATTATCAGGCGCATTGACCCCCATAAAATGGTAGTGATCAATGTGATGCGCAAAGGCATATTGCAACATGTAATCTTGAATCAAGAAAGGTGCTGAGAATTCCCTGTATTCATCATACATCCCGCTAAACATATAAAGGATGTCATTAGGCATGATAAAGAATTGGGCTGCGGCTAAAATCACATCTTGATCACCGTGCATCTCCGCCAACTTTTGGAGTTCTGTTTGGAATTTTTCAAGACGTGACACCCTTTGATGAAGGGTATCAAGGCTCTTTTTCTTATTTTGCGCCTGAGCTTGCTCAATTTCCTTGTGAACGCCAGCCAATTCAGACTGATTGGCTACCAATTCTGTTTGAAAGTTGAGCTTAGCCAAAACAAACTTAACACGGTCCCCAAAGGCTTGATAGACCGCCTGGTAATAGGATAAGTCTCGCGTTGAAAAGTTTCTACGCTCTCCTGCCTCATCGACAACTTTCTTAAAATCAGCCAATTCATCATAGCTCGCTTCATAGACTTGAATGCCTAATTTACGCGCTTTCTTGATTGTTTGAAGCCCATTTTTCTTATATGATTTTTCAAGTTTAGCAAAATTTTCAAAACCCGTCAAGGTTTTACTGTAATTGTAGTTAAAGCCCTTTTCAAAATCGCTCAGATGACCTTCTAAAAAGCCCAATCCCTGATAAAAAGCATCTAAGTCTTGGTTAAATTCACCTACTTTTTCCCAGTTATCATCATACTTTTCAATCATTTGATTTGAATGGATGATGAGTTTCAAGACACCTTGCTTCTTAAGTAAAGCTTTGGCACCTGAAACGAGCAGTTGATTATCGTTTGCTACTGTTGAAAAGTATGGATTGCCATGGGCTTCTGCCAGATATCCAAACCGAACCTTAGCCAGTGTTACTAGCATTGCCGCGACGATTGTCTTGTCATTTTTCACCGCCAAGTAAAAAGGCTGATGTCCTAAACTATCTTGTAAGTCACCAAATGCTTTGGTTTGCTGGAAATGAACATCATCACGTGTCGCCACAAAATCAGAAAATTCTGCTGCTGTGATGACTGTAAATTGACTACTGTCCAAAGTAAGTTCCTTTCTTCTTGCCAGAAATGATGTCCCGAATCTCACGGATTCGAGCACCATTGGTCAGCACCATCTGTTTGTCATTATCAAAAATCAGTTTGGCAGCTTCTAATTTACTAGTCATCCCACCTGTACCAAAACGACTACCGGCACCGCCTGCTACTTTCATCAACTCGTCTGTAATTTCAGAGACAGTGTCAATGAGTTTGGCGTCGTCAAAAATATTGGGATTTTTGTCATACAGACCATCAATATCAGACAGCATGATCAACAAATCAGCATCTGCTAAGTTCGTCACAATAGCACCTAATCTGTCATTATCACCGAATTTTGTCTTATGATCCATCTCATCGACACTAACCGCATCATTTTCATTGATGATAGGAATAATGCCCATGCTCAAGATTGCTTGGAGCGACATGGACGCATTTTGCCGGCTTTCAGGATATTCAATGACATCATTTGTCAACAAGAGCTGAGATACTTTTTGCTGATAACGAGCAAAAATATGATTATATAAACTCATCAACTCAACCTGACCGATTGACGCCAAGGCTTGCTGTTGGGCAATTTCTGAAGGTCGTTTGTCCATTCCTAAGACATTGAGACCAACACCGATCGCGCCTGATGTTACCAAAATGATGTCATAGCCTTCGTTTCTTAAGCTTGACAAGGTAAAAGCCAAGTCGTCCATATTTTTCAGGTTGATTTGCCCATTGGCCAAAATTAGGCTTGATGTGCCGATTTTGATTACAATTCTTTTGGCCGTTTTTAGTTTTTCTCGATTCATCTTCTTATTTTTCCAGTAATTTTTTGGCTTGTGCCAGTGCTTCAGGCGTTAAATCATCACCTGCTAACATCTTAGCAATTTCGATTTCTCGTTCTTCAAGCGTTAATTTTCTAACCGTTGATGTGGTGCTATCGTCCAACTGTATTTTTTCAATATGGTATTGGGTATCCGCAATCGCGACAACTTGCGGTAAATGTGAAATACACAAGACCTGACCACTTTGGGAAATCTTGTAAATTTTATTAGCAATCGCTTGAGCGACGCGTCCTGAAACACCTGTATCGACTTCGTCAAAGACAATGGCTGTTTTATTTTCACGTCTGGCAAAGCTTGACTTAATCGCAAGCATAATCCGGCTCATTTCCCCACCCGATGCTGTTTTAGCCAGAGGCTTGAAGCCTTCCCCCGGATTGGTTTGAATGAAAAACTCGACGTGCTGATTCCCATTGATCGAGAATTTCGCGGGTTCAAAGTGAACCTTGAAATCTGCTTTGGCCATATAAAGATCCGCCAACTCGCCCTTGACATCTTTGGCAAGTTTGTCAGCAATGATTGCTCGTGCTTCCGACAGCGCTTGTGCACTGATTAAGAGTGATTTCTCTGCTGCTTTAAACGATGCTTCTAGATTTTCTGAAGAGTTTTCATCCCCTGTCAACGCTTCTAGTTCTTTTTGACAGTTGGTTAAATAAGCCAACACATCTGTCAATTCTGGACCGTATTTTTTCTTGAGGGTCGTCAAAACTGAAATACGATCTTCAATCATAGCCAACTCGGATGGATTGAATTCCAAATCGTCAATCCGTTTTTCCAAGTCTGCTGCAGCATCCTCTAACAGATAGTAGGCTTCTGCAATTTTTTCAGACAATTTAGCATAACTTGGTGCATCAAACTGGCTTGCCGATTCCAACTCATTCATGGCATTTCTCACCATGGAAAGACTTGAATAATCAGACGCATCATCATCTAAAGAATAATAAGCTGCGTTTAAGTGTTCTGCGATGTGATTGGCATGCGTGAGCAAGTCACGTCTTTGATAGATGCCCTCATCTGATTTCAGATCAATCTCAGCTGAGGCAATCTCATCGATTTGGAACTTCAAGATATCGATGCGTTGCGCAAACTCAGCTTGATTTTTCTTCAGTGTGACGAGTTTTTGACGGAGTGTTTTATAGTCTGAAAATTTCTGCGCATAGTCTTGCTTGATTTTTCGGAATTTTTTGTCACCAAATTCATCCAACATGGCCAGATGATGGGCAGGACTCATAAGCTCCTGATGATCATGCTGACCATGAATATCAACCAAATAACTACTAATGGCTTGGAGATTTGATAAGGGTGTCAAGACACCATTAATCCGACACGATGATCTGCCGTTGGCAAAAATTTCCCGTCGCAAAATCAGCTCGCCTGTATTTTCAAAGCCTAAGGCTTCTAATTGGGTTGCGATTTCTGGACTATCTTGATAGAAGAATAGCCCTTCTATTTCCGCCTTGTCTGCACCATGGCGAACAAAAGATGTTTGTGCCCGTGAACCTAATAAGAGGTTCATAGCATCGATAATAATCGACTTACCAGCACCCGTTTCACCCGTCAAAATCGACATGCCTTGATCAAATTGCATGGCAATCGTGTCGATAATGGCAAAATTTTTGATCGATATTTCTTGTAACATCAATTTTCCTCCATCAAGCTGCCTTGGCATTTCTTGATCACACGATACGCTTTTAAGTAAAGAAAATAAAACAAAATTTATGAAATATTTTTCGTCAATTCGCGATTTATCTAAGCGCTAAACGAAAACATGGCGAATCTAGCCCTCAATATTTGCTTTATTATATCAATTAATTTGATAAATCTGAATAAATCTTTTCAGCAGTTTCTTCAGATGTGGCGATTAGTAAAATCGTATCATCATCTGATAAGACTGTAAAAATAAGCGGTTCAAAGCGCGTCAACAACCGATTTTTAAGTAACATGGCTGACCCAGGACTTGTTCTAATTGCCAGTTGGTCGCCTTGCTTTTTAATTTCTCCAACGACTGATTTGAAGAATTCAGTATCTGTGTTAGCCCGACTACTTTCAGGCAAGGCATAGCGATACCCCCCTGTTTTAGCAGGCACTTTCACCAAGCGGAGTTCCCGCATATCACGCGAAACAGTGGCTTGTGTGACTTCAATTTTTAAATCTAGTAGTGCCGACACCAAGTCGTCTTGCGTCATAATATCTTGTTCAACCAATATTTTTTTGATTAAATCAATGCGTTCACTTTTTTTCATCTAATTCTCCATGTGCCTCTGCAACCACCTTTTGAATTTGTGGTGTCACTTGATCAAGCACGTCTATTGCTTTAGACAAATGCAGTAAAAACTCTATATTACCATGACCACCTTTAATCGGCGAACTTGTTAAGCCTAGCGTAGAAAAGCCTAGACCATTTGCCATATTCACTACGGCTTCAATTACAGCTTGGTGAATTTTAGCATCTTTAATAATACCGTTTTTCCCGATTTGTTCACGACCTGCCTCAAACTGAGGTTTTATCAAAGCCACAACCTGACCGCCTTCCAGTAAAATATTATACAAGGCTGGCAAAATTAAAGCTAGACTGATAAAAGATACATCAATTGACGCAAAGGTTGGCAAGTCATGGCTAAAATCTTCTGGTTTGGCATAGCGAAAATTAAACTGCTCCATAACGACAACTCGGTCATCTTGTCGGATTTTCCAAGCCAATTGATTGGTCCCAACATCGACAGCATAAACTAATTTAGCGCCATTTTGGAGCATGACGTCAGTAAAGCCACCTGTTGATGAGCCAATATCAATGGCTGTTTGATCTAAAACCGAAATGTCAAACGCTTGGAGCGCTCGTGCCAATTTCAATCCGCCACGGCTGACAAAGGGCAGTTTTTCACCCTTAATCATCAACTCTAAATCATCGGAAATTTTTTCGCCCGGCTTATCAAAGCGCTCTCCATTAAGGGCATTGATGACAATACCTGCCATGACACCACGTTTTGCCTGTTCGCGTGTGTCAAAAAGTCCTTGATTATAGGCTAGGACATCTACTCGTTCTTTAGTCAATTTTTAATCTTTCAATTTGTTTCAAAATGCTGTCAGGCACTAGCTGCGTTGTGTGCGAAAGCTCCGCCAAAATACCTTCAGCTGCTGCCAGATTGGCTGATAATTCTGCCTTGGCACCCGCCAAACCTAATAGTTTAACATAGGTCGACTTATCTGCAACTTCATCTTTACCAGGTGTTTTCCCGATTTGGTCAAATGTTGCAGTGACATCTAAAATGTCATCTCGGATTTGGAAGGCTTGGCCTACTTTTTCCCCTAGATTGCGGAGCGATAAGATAACTTCATTTGACTGCTGCGCAATAAGGCCTGCGGCAACGAAAGGAAATGTTAGCATTTTACCTGTTTTCAAGGCATGAATTTGTTTTAGCTGCTCAAAAGTGAGTGCTTGTGTTTCCCCATCCATATCCAAAACTTGACCTGCAACCATCCCATGGCTACCTGAGGCTAGTGCCAACTCTTTCACCAAAGCGACAACAACCCCTGAAGGTAAGTCAGCATTGGCCAATAAGAGATAAGGATCTAACAAGAGGGCATCGCCTGCTAAAATCGCCTGTGCTTCTCCGAACACTTTGTGGTTGGTCGGTTTACCACGACGAAAATCGTCATTATCCATGGCCGGTAAGTCATCGTGGATGAGCGAGCTAGTATGGATCAGCTCCACAGCACCGGCAACTTTGAGGTGTTCTGTCGTGATGGTCACGCCAAAAGCCTGCAAGGTTTCGAGAAGAAACAGTGGCCGAATCCGCTTGCCACCTGCCTGAATTGAGTATTGGATACTCTGCGTCAGATGGTCTACTAAATCATCCGCAGCATAAAAGCCATCGAAGATAGTTGTTAATGCTGTTAATAAAGCTTTATTGTCCATCGAATACTTGCTCTGTGCCATCATCAGCCATCACTTTGACTAGCGTAGCTTCTGCCTCTTTCAAGGTTTTTTGAAGGGATTTAGACAACTTCATGCCTTTTTGAAATTCAGCGATGGCTGCTTCCAAAGGAACATCACCATTTTCTAAACGTTTGACGATGTCTTCTAACGCTGCTAAGTTTTCTTCAAAAGTTACTGCTTTAACCATTTTTCACCTCTACATTTATCAGACCGTCTGAAACTTCTAGACTCAGTTGGTCACCTGTTTTAACATCTTGGGTTGATTTAACGACTTTTTGATCTGCTGTTCTTGCGATTGCAAAACCACGTTTGATAATTTTTTCTGGATCGATCAGGCTCAAGCTGTCATATGCTTTTTCTGCCCGCGTTTTTTGATAGGCCAAAAAATTGGTCATATTCAATTTTAGACTCGCCATATCCCGTTCTAATTGCCGATTGGCTTCTGAGATTTTTTGATCAAGTCTTAAGCTTGTCAAACGACTAGTTAGGAGTGCTTGGGCTTGCTGATTTTTTTGATGATGCTGTTGCAAGCGTTGGGTTAGCGTATTGGTTAGCTGATCTAGTTTCTGGAGATAGCCGTCATATAAGCGCTCGGGTTGTCGAAAAATAACTGAATTTTGAAGTCTGATCAGTCTTTCTTGTCCTTGGTTGATGCTACGTTGCACACTGCTCGTCAGTCTTGTTTCACTTTTTGTCAAATACTGTAAAATATCTAGTTTAGTGTTTGGTGTTGCAAGCTCTGCTGCTGCGGTTGGTGTTGCAGCACGTCTATCCGCCACAAAGTCTGCCAACGTCGTATCCGTTTCATGACCAACTGAGGAAATGACAGGGATTCTTGATTCAAAAATCGCGCGGACGACGATTTCCTCGTTAAATGCCCAGAGGTCTTCAATAGAACCACCACCACGACCGATGATCAGGACATCTATGTCTGCCCGTTCATTGGCTTCGCGAATGCGACTAGCAACTTCATCAGCTGCACCATTGCCCTGAACCTTGGCGGGAAAGAGTAGGATTTCTGTCATGGGGAAGCGGCGATTGACGGTGGTGATGATGTCACGAATCACGGCACCGCTGGGACTTGTGATGACCCCGATTTTTCGTGAAAAGCTAGGAATCGCTTGCTTAAAGTCAGGGTTGAAGAGGCCTTCGGCAGTTAGTTTTTTCTTGAGTTGCTCGAGCTGAACCGCTAGGGCACCGATGCCGTCGGGCATCATTTTTTCGATGATAATCGAGTAAGAGCCACCCGGTTCATAGAGTTGCACACGGCCCACAAGGTTGACTTTCATGCCTTCTTCTAAGTCGAAGTTGAGTTTAGAGAAAGCTCCCGCCCACATGGTCGCTTGGATTACAGATTTCTCATCCTTAATCGCAAAGTATTGGTGTTTAGGACGGCGTCTAAAATTGGAAATTTCACCCGTCAGAAAAACCCGCTCCAAATAGGGATCACGGTCAAATTTGGTCTTTAAATATTTAGTTAATGTTGACACACTCAAATATTCTGTCATGTTTCTATTGTACCAAAAAAACGGGAAATTTTCCCCGTCTGAATTTAGTGCTTATTTGCTTAAAGTCCGTTTGGCTGCTTCATAGGTCTGTTCCATCAACATGGTAATCGTCATGGGACCAACACCACCTGGTACTGGTGTCATCAGGCTAGCAATCGGTTCAACTTCATCAAACTTGACGTCGCCGATCAATTTACCATTGTCATCTCGGTTCATACCGACGTCGATGACAACAGCACCTGGCTTGACGAATTCTGCGGTAACAAAGTTACCACGGCCGATGGCAACTACTAAAATATCTGCTTGCTTGGCTAATTCAGGTAGATTTTGCGTTCTTGAGTGGGCGATGGTCACTGTTGCATGTTGATCTAACAGCATCTGTGCCATGGGTTTTCCGACAATGTTAGAGCGCCCAATCACTAGCGCGTTCTTACCTGCCACCTCAACGCCATAAGTTTCCAGCATGACCATGATCCCTGCGGGTGTTGATGGGATCATGACAGGATTACCTGACCAGAGGCGCCCCATGTTGGTTGGATGAAAACCATCGACGTCCTTATCTGGGTCAATGGCGAGTAAGATTTTTTCTTCGGAGATATGTGCGGGTAAAGGAAGTTGTACTAAAATCCCATGCCATTTATTATCTTGGTTGAGTTGCGCGATCAGTTCTAAAAGTGCCGTTTCCGTCGTGTCTTCAGATAGACGAATGACTTCTGAGTTAAAACCGGCTGCTGTTGCGCGACGTTCTTTATTTCTGACGTAAACTTGACTGGCTGGATTTTCACCAACTAAAATCACAACCAAACCTGGTGTGACGCCAGCTGATTTCAAGTCGTCAACTTTTGCTTTCAATTCAACAGCCATTTTATCGGCTAATGCTTTGCCATCTATTAAGGTCATGCTATGCTCCGTCTTTCTTTTTTACCATGTCGCGACCTACTAAAAATGCTAGCTCATGACGGGTTCTAAAACTATTTTATCAAAAAAACAGTGAGAATACCGCTGTTCCTCACTGTTTCTGAATATGAATATGTAAAATGTTCGGTATTACTATGTGTTACTTTATATTGCATTTTCTAGCCGTAAATCTTTCTTAATTCGTTCTTCTGCTGTTTGATAGGCAATTTTACGAACAGATCGCGGCAAAAACTTTCTGATATCGTCTTCATTATAACCGACTTGAAGTCTTTTATTATCAACTATCAAAGGTCGTCTCAGTAAACTTCTATTTTTTTCAATCACTTTAATCAAACAATTCATAGAGAGATCATACAAATCAACATTTAATTTTTGGTAGGCTTTACCACGTTTGGAAATAATCTCCTCAGTTCCATTCTCTGTCAATGAGAGAAGATGGAGAATTTCTACATCTGATAATTGATCTTTCACCAAATTAATTTCTTCAAATTCTAAATTGTGTTCTTTTAACCACTTTTTAGCCTTATCACACGATGAACTATAGGCAACTGTATATATCTTAATCATAACCCTCTTATCTTTAAATACTATTAAAAAACTACGACAACGTAAACAAATTAGTTATTTAATTCGTTTGTAAAAATATTATATCGCAATAAAACACTTTTGTAAATAGGTCCACATCAAAAACAATGTTATTTTTACGTTATTTTTATTACGATTATATAACAAAAAAAAGCCCATCTTCAACAAGATAAACTTTTTTTGATAGCAATATCAACTTGCGACATGATTTCATCACTAAGATGCCCCGTTTTTTCCCGTAAACGACACTTATCAATTGTTCTCATTTGTTCACATAGAATTACTGAATCTGAGCCAACGCCTGCTGCTTCTTTACAAATAGAAACATGTGTTGGTAATGCTTTCTTCATCTTTTTTGCTGTGATTGCCGCAACGATTGTCGTTGGTGCAAAGGTATTCCCTGCATCATTTTGAATAATCAAAACAGGTCTAACTCCCCCTTGTTCGCTGCCCGTGACAGGCGACAAATCGGCAAAAAAGATATCTCCCCTTAAAATTTCTCTAGCCATTTTGATATATACGTTTAATCCGATCACTTAATAAACAAACTACTTCATAATTAATTGTTCCACGATGTGCTGCCACATCATCTACTGTTATTTTTTCATCACCATCTTGGCCAATCAATGTTACTTTTGTACCAATTGGTAAAGTTTCATTTAAAGCAATAGTCATTTGATCCATGGAAATCCGACCTATAATCTGACATTTTTTCCCATTAACCAAAACGTAGAATCCAGTCATATCACGTGTCCAACCATCTGCATAACCAATTGGAACAGTACCCACGATGGTAGGCTTATCTGCAATAAACTCTGCCCCATATCCAACCGTCTCGCCTTTATTGATTGTCTTGATATGCATCAATTCCGACTTCAGCTCAAGCGCTGGTGTTATATTATAGGTCATTTTGAGCATTGATCCACTTGGATTTAAACCATACATGGCATCTCCCAAACGCTCAATATCTTGAATGGTTTCCTTATGCCAAATACCTGCGGCAGAATTACTAGAATGGACATATTTTGGTCGACGAGTTATCGCTGCGACAATAGTTTCAAATCGTGTCCATTGTGACTCAAATTTTTCTTGTGCTGCTTCATCAGCTGTGGCAAAATGCGTAAATATACCATCAAAGACCATACCATATTGATCTGCTAGTGCAATGATGGCGTTGGCCTCTTCAGCTGTCGTTACACCAATCCGGCCCATACCAGAATCGACCTTGATATGAAATTTTAAATGCTCGATCTCGACATCTTCGAGATGTTGAGCGACCAGTTTAAGCCAATCCAGAGAAGGTACAGTTACAGTCACACGTAAGTTAACCGCAATATGAATATCTTCTGGAACAATACCACTCAAAACTAAAATTGGCTTGACAATCCCATGACTTCTAAGTTCAATCGCCTCATCAAGGTTAGAGACACAAAAACCTGACACTAAATCATTGGCGCTTTGCGCCACATCATTTGCACCATGACCATAGCCATTGGCTTTGACAACTGCCCAGATCTCGGTGCGGTCACCTGTATACCTTTTGAAGTTTTTAATATTAGCCTGAATCGCCGCGAGATCTATAATCGCTTGCGTTGGCCGATGTGTACTTGGTTTCATTTCCTATTCACGACTTTCTAAAATAACGAAAGCAATAGCTTCCAAATTGCTATGACTGATGGATAAGTGCGCCATACCCTGTTCAGAAAAAGGATGTTGGATGAACTTGGGTGCGCCTAAATCATCAGGTAAAATGGTCATATCCTGAAAGGATAAATGCCCGCCTATACCGGTGCCATAAGCTTTAGAATAAGCTTCTTTGGCTGCCCATCGACCACCTAAAAATTCGATTTGACGTTGACCTGATAGGGTCATAAATTTGGCCAATTCATTTTCCGTGAGCACACGTTGGGCAAATTTCGGATTCCGATTTAAAGCCTTTTCAATCCGCGAAAGTTCTATATTATCAACACCATTACCATAAATCATAATCTCATTATATCAAAAAAATCCCGTGCCATGGGATTTAATTGTTTTAGTTTTGTTTAATAAAGGCTACAGTCCCTGTTTTAGTTAACAGTCTATCCGTCACAATACCTGCCACCATTGAATCACTAACATTGAGTGCTGTTCTTGCCATATCAATTAAAGGCTCAACACTGATGACTAGTCCCACGATAGCAATTGGTAAGTTCATTGAAGATAAAACGATGAGTGAGGCGAATGTCGCACCTCCACCAACACCTGCAACCCCTAGTGACGAAATCGTCACGATTGCAACGAGTGAGAGGATAAACTCAAATGAAAAGATGTTAACCCCAACTGTTGGTGCAACAATAGTCGCAAGCATGGCTGGATAAATACCAGCACAGCCATTTTGACCTATGGATAAACCAAAGCTCGCTGAAAAGTTAGCAACTGCTTCATTGACACTAAATTTTTCAACCTGTGTCTCAACATTCATCGGCAACGTCCCTGCACTCGTTCTTGATGTGAAGGCAAAGAGCAAGGTCGACCAAGCATTGCCTAAGTATTCGCTTGGTGATACTTTCACCCAAAGCAAAAGAATGAGATGGACGGCGAACATCACCAGAATAGCCGCATAACTTGCGATAATGAAACGACCGAGATTGACCAGAGCTTCAAAATCACTCGTTGCCATGACACGTGCCATGAGGGCAAAAATCCCAAATGGTGTCAATCTTAAAACTAAGGTTGTCACGCGTAAGATTATTTTTTCAAGTGACTGAATCAAGTCAGCAAAAGTTTTAGCTTCTTTCGTATACTTTCTTTGGATACCAAGAAAAGCAATGCCCAAGAAAGCCGCAAAGATGACGACAGCAATCGTACTTGTCGGACGTGTGCCCGCAAAATCTGCAAACACATTACGAGGAATTAGATTAAGTAACTGATCAGTGATGGGAACACCCTTAACCTGAAGCTGTTTTTCCGTCAATGCTGCAATCCGTTCTGCTTCAGCTGCCCCTTCAGCGAAAACAGCACCATTTAGTCGGAAAACAATGACCGATAAGTAACCAATCGCCGCCGACACCGCAGTCGTGCCTAATAAAATCAGCAGAACATTTCGTGCCATTTTACCCAAATTTTTAGAGACTTCCAACTTGGTAAAAGCCCCAACTATAGAAATAAAAACCAACGGCATAACAAGCATTTGCAGAAGTGCAATATAAGCATCTGCTACCAATGAAATCCAAGAAAGACTGGTAGAAAAGTTCGACACCTTTTCAAATAAGAAACGAATCAAGAGACCAAAAACAATACCGCCAAACAAACCAAAAAGCACCCGTTTGTTAAAGCTAATATGCTTCACTTGCAAGCGAAAAAGCCACAGCAAACTACCAATGAAACCCGATAATATAATAAGTAATGATAAAATAGTCATAAATTCCCCTTAAAATTGATATAGTCTATTTTCTCATGCTATTTTATGATCTGCCATATGAAAAATTTATGCCCGTGATCAAGTTTCATAAAACCTCATTGGCTAATATATTTAAGCCCTTTGAAATCAAAAAAACACCACCAACTTCTGGTGATGTTTTAGTTATAGCTTGACTTATTTGGCTAATTCGTAGATCGCCTCAGCATAGATAGCCGCTGCACGCAACAAGACATCCACCGGAATAAATTCATTAGCTTGGTGCATGGTGTCAATGTCACCAGGGAACATAGCACCAAAGGCTACGCCGCGTTTAAGTAAGCGACCAAAAGTCCCACCACCGATGATTTGTTCGTGGCCTTTAAGACCTGTTTGTTTTTCATAGACAGAAAGCAATGTGCTCACCAATTCATCATCCATTGGAACATAGTGTGGTGTGTGCTCATGGGCAGATTTAGTAACCGCATCAACGCCTTCAAGCGCTGCGAGAACGCTATAAATCGCATCTGAATCTGTCCCTTGTGGGTAACGGAAGTTCAAAGCAATCGTGTTGTCAGATGACGCGTCATCAAAGTTGAAGACACCTGCATTCATTGACAAGGCACCCATTTTAGGATCTTCGAAGGCAACGCATGTTTTGTCACCTGCATGATCTTCAATGAGGATCGTCCCTGCAATTTTAGTGAATGGTGATACAACGCCGATTTCATCTAGGAATTTAGCGAGGTATGTTGCACCATTAACACCTTTTTCTGGCATGGCACCGTGGGCTGAACGACCATGAAGTACGACTGTTACTTGACCATCTGAAGTGGCTTCAGTTTCAAATCTAAGCTTTTTGTCGCTATGGGCGCTGACAAAGGCTTCAAGTTTTGCCTTAAGGTCTGCTAGGTCGCCAGAAATCACTGCTGTTGCAGATTCCGGTACCATGTTTTCACGCAAACCACCTGTAAAGCTGTGCAGGTGAACCGTACCCGTGTTGTCGCCTGCGATGTGGAGGTATTCTGTAATGTTACCTTTTTCACCATTGATGATCGGGAACTCGGCATCAGGTGAGAAACCAAAGTCAGGTTCAGGTAGACCAACATGGGCAAAGTAGTAATCCATGTCTCCCCAACCTGATTCTTCGTCAGTGCCTGCGATGAAGCGGATTTTTTTAGTTAAAGGCACGTTCAACTCTTTTAAAATTTTCAAGCCATAGTAACACGCCATGGTAGGACCTTTATCATCCGAAGCACCACGGGCATAAATCTTGCCGTCACGGATTTCAGGTTCGTAAGGGTTGCTATCCCAGCCAGTGCCAGCAGGGACAACGTCCATGTGGGCGAAAATCCCAAGGACTTCTGCATCTTCTGGTAGGTCATCACCATAAGTAAAGTGTCCGGCATAGTTGTCAACGTTTTTCGTTGCGTAGCCATCACGTTCTGCCAAACTCAAAAATTGTTGGAGTGCCGCAACTGGACCAGGTCCAAAAGGTGTTTCTGGTGTGGCTTGGCTATCGTCACGTTCAGAGTTAATTTTCAAAAGTGAAAATAAATCTGCTAATAAGTCCTCTTTGCGTGCTGCAACCTCTGCTTTAAAATCGATATGTGTCATTTTCTTCCTAATAACCTTTCTTTATACTCTTCATATTCTTCTGCGGTAATCAAACCTTCTTCCATCGAAAGCTTGGCAGATGACAATTTTTCATACATCGTGGATGTATCATAGACAACTCTTGGCTCTACCGTTTGTTCTGGCATGGGCTGTTGCTGTTGTGATGATCCTGGCATTGGGGCATTTGTCTGATAACCACCATACATCTGGTTATTCTTAATATCGCTCACCCCTTCTTGGATCCGCTTAGCTATCCTTCTGACGACATTTTTCGTCCAAAAGACTGAAAAATTATCACCTAAAGATTCTACTCGAACATGACCCCAAATAATATGGGTGATGGGCTCGATATTTTTGATATCATTGAGCGGAATTGAAGATACCTTGTGAAAGAATGGTCGCCAGCGGGCATAGACTAAGCGATTTTCGTTAGTGATGATATAAGCATAGTAGCCTTGGGTATTGAAAAACTTAGGGTCTACTTGCCCGCCGTCACTTTCTTCTCCTTCGTCATCATCATAATCTGTATGTCTGCCGATAAAACTAGAGACAGCGTATTCGTCATCTAACAAACTCTCAGCGACAACCTTAAAATGTAATTTCTGCAACCATGCGCCCCAAAGGTTAAAGCCAAGTTTATTTTCTCTGGCAAAGCGATACATATCATCTGCCTTCCAGAGTTGGGCTTTGTTTGTCATCTGTCACCTCTTTTCATTTGGGTATCGTTGAATCCTTTAGCTTGATTTGCCATCATCACTATTTTATCAAAAAAACGTGTAAAATGGCGCATTCAGCTCATCTTTTTCCGAATTTCTAGAAAAGACTTACTCTTTCTCGTCTTCTGTCGGTGACAGGGTTTCTATGATTCGGCGTGCGACATCATAAGGAATCCCTGCTTCGTGAATCGCTTCAGGCGTGGCTGTTTGGATATTGGTCAAGGACTTGAAGGTACGCATCAATTTTTGTTTGCGTTTAGGCCCTAGGCCATCTATGCCGTCTAGTTTGCTAGAAAATGAATTTTTCGAACGAACTTGTCGGTGAAAGGTGATGGCAAATCTGTGAACTTCATCTTGAATCCGCTGTAATAAGAAGAACTCTTGACTTTGTCGACTCAATGGCACGACTTCCAAAGGATCACCGAATAATAACTCCTGCGTTTGGTGCTTATCATTTTTGGCCAAACCTGCAATCGGAATATCAAGACCTAGACTATCCAAAATTTCCTTAGCTGCATTAATTTGCCCAACACCACCATCCATGATAATTAAATCAGGCAGGATACCATCTTCTTTGATGGCACGACTATAGCGTCGCAAAATAACTTCGCGCATGCTGGCATAGTCATCTGGTCCCACAACAGTCTTAATCTTGTATTTGCGATAATCTTTATTAGAGGGTTTCCCATCTACAAAGACAACCATAGCACTGACTGGACTTGTCCCCATAATATTGGAGTTATCAAAGCTTTCAATTCGATGCGGTGTCGGAATATTCATGATGGTACCAAGATTTTCAATCGCACCTTGAGTTTTTTCGATATGTTTTTCAGCTAATTCAAATTTTTGCTGCAGACTAACACGTGCATTTTTAGTCGCCAAATTAACCAACTGTTTCTTCTCTCCACGAGACGGCTGAATAACATTGGTTTGTGTCAAAGCCCGAACAGATGCCAAATCAATATCCGATGGAATGAAAATCTCCTTGGGAATAAAGTGACTTGTCCCCTTGTAAAATTGACCAATATAGGTCAAAAAATCTTCATCTGCATCATTATAGTAGGGAAATAGATTAACATCACGCTGAATAAGCTTACCTTGCCGAACAAAGAATACTTGTACACACATCCAACCTTTATCCACTGCGTAACCAAAGACATCTCGGTCCTGTAAATCATGATTCATGACCCGTTGTTTGGTTCTAAGCGTTCCGATATTCTTGACCAGATCGCGATACTCAGCAGCCTTTTCAAACTCAAAAGCTTCAGCTGCTGTGTGCATTTTCGTCTCTAATTCCCTGATGATTTTATCTTCACCACCATTGAGAAACTTAGTAATCTCCTCTGTCATCCCCTCATAAACCTTGGGATCAATATCAAAGACACAGGGTGCCAAACACTGGTGCATATGGTAATAAAGACAGACTTTGTTGGGCAAGACATTACACTTGCGCAAGGGAAAAATCCGATCCAGTAGCTGCTTGATCTCATTAGCCGCTCTAACATCAGGATAAGGACCAAAATACTGAGCCCGATCCTTCTTAACTTGCCGCGTAATCAAAAGACGCGGGTACTTCTCGCGTGTGATTTTAATGAAAGGATAGGATTTATCATCCTTAAGTAAGATATTGTACTTGGGCATATTCTCTTGGATCAGATTAATCTCCAAGAGCAATGCTTCGATATTTGATTCAGTAACAATAAATTCAAAATCGACAATCTCCGAAACCAATAGTTCTGTCTTTGTATCATGCGACCCACGAAAATAAGATCGAACACGATTTTTCAGATTTTTGGCTTTGCCGACATAGATAATCGTGCCATTTTTATCTTTATGCAAATAACAGCCTGGATTATCTGGTAAGATGGCTAGTTTTGCCTTGATATTATCATTCATACTGTGGCCAGCCCTAATGTTTTCAATTTGACCATTTGATGCTTTCTCCTTTTCATTCGTAGATCGTGCGCACAATTTAGCAAGATCTTTGCGCCCTATGATTTACCTACGAACTCTTGATATTAAAGCCGTTTTTAGCGCCGCTTTCTTTCCATTATAACAAAAAAACGCCCTTTCGGACGTTTTGGCAACCTTTAATTAAAAGTTGTTGATATCGAAATCATCACCTAAGAAGTCAGCAAGTGAGAAGCCTTCTTGCGTTTCTGGCAATGTGTATTCTGGTTTAGTGTTGCGACGTGGCGCGCGTGGTTTAGCATCACGACGTTGTCCACCTTGTGCAGCGTTACCTGAATCGTTTGAACGTTCTTTACGTGCAGGCGCTTCAGTCAAAGCTTTGATAGACAATGAGATACGTTCTTCAGCTGGTTTCACGTCAAGTACTTTAACTTGAACAGCTTGACCTACTGACAAGACATCTTTAGCGTTTTCAACACGTTCCCAAGAGATTTGAGAAATGTGAACCAAACCTTCAACACCTGGGAAGATTTCAACGAAAGCACCGAAGTCAGTGATACGTTTAACAGTACCATCGAGAACAGAACCAACTGGTGCTTTTTCATCGATGTCATCCCATGGGCCAGGCTGTGTAGCTTTAAGAGAAAGTGATACACGACCAGCTTCTTCATCAACTTTCAAGACTTTAACTTGAACAGTTTCGCCAACTTTAACAACATCGCTAGGTTTTTTAACGCGTCCGTGAGCCAATTCAGTCACGTGAACAAGTCCGTCAACACCACCAAGATTGATGAAAGCACCAAAGTCAGTTGTACGTGCAACAGTACCTTCAACGATATCACCTTCGTGCAAGTTAGCAAAAGCTTCAGCACGTTGTGATTTAGATTCTTCTTCGATAACCGCACGACGGCTTAAGATGAAACGTTTTTCAGCAGCGTTAACTTCGATGATTTTAGCGTCAAATTCTTCACCGACAAATTTCTTAGTATCGCGTACAAAGTAAGTGTCAATCATAGATGCTGGGATGAAACCACGAACACCGTTGAAGTCTACAGACAAGCCACCTTTAACGTCTTTCAAGACTTTAACAGTAACAACTTCGCCTTCTTTGCCTTCAAGGTCAGCAAAAGCTTTACGTGCAGCAAGACGTTTTTCAGAAAGCAAGTAAACGTTAGCGCCTTCTGATTCTTTACCGACGATTTGCTTAACAACCAAGAGTTCTTTAACTTCACCAGCTTTGACGAAGTCATTTATATCAGCGTCACGTTCGTTAGTGAGTTCACGAAGCGTCAAAACACCTTCAACACCTGTACCAACGATAGCTACAGTAGCTTGATCGCCTTCGACAGTGAGGATTTCACCGCTTACGACGTCACCGACTTTAACGTCACCGACGCTGTTCAATAATTCTTCAAATTCGTTCATTTTTTAAAAAGTTTCCTCCAACAATTTGACTAGTACACATCTTTTTACGACAGATACAGTCCTAATGTTTATCTTAACATAAATATTCCTAAAAAGAAAGCGATTTTTGACTAGAAATCACTTTTTATTTTAGATTTGACTCGCTTTTTGTAAAAAATCAGCAATTTCATCTGTTTTGCCGTCGTGTAATCCCTTAACAATGTAAGATCCGACGATGACGCCATCAACCGCTTTGCGGAAATTTTCAACATGTGTGATAGATGACACACCAAAACCAGCTAAAACAGGCGCATCAGAAATCTCAGATAATTTTGCCAAGTGTTGATTCAAATCCGCTCGATAATCGTGACCAGCTCCTGTGACACCATTGACCGTCACAGCATAGATGAAGCCTTTGGCATCTTTTACTAATTCAGCTTGGCGTTCTGGAATACTAGTCAAAGTCACAAGTGGCACCAGAGCAATGCCAGTGTTTGTTAAAAACGGTGCAATCATATTTTCATGTTCACGTGGGACATCGGGTAAAATCAAGCCTTTGACCGGTGTATCTTTGAGGTCGTTGACAAATTTTTCGATGCCGTATTTGTAGATTGGATTGAAATAGGACATGATGACCAGTGGCACATCTGTTTTGATCGTTTTCAGGGTTTCGATGACGTTTGTCAAAGTCGTCCCATTTTTCAAAGCACGAATCCCCGCTAATTCAATCACAGGGCCATCTGCTACTGGATCTGAAAAAGGGATACCGACCTCAATGGTGCTGGCACCATTGGCCACCAAAAAGTCGATCGTTTCAGGGAGTCCCGCGATGCCATTTGCGTGATCGCCGGCCATGATATAGGGTACGACTAGGGTTTTCCCAGCTGATTTGAGTGTTTCTAAGTGTTGTCGTAAGGTTTTCATCTTAAAATTCTCCTATATTTGAACTTCAAGCTAACTTCTTAGGAAAATAGATAATTTGTGAACCTGCGCAAGCGCAGAACCAGCAAATTCCTAATTTTCTACAGAAGTTTGCGACGCTATCGCACCGCTTTCAGTATCGTGATTTTCAGCACGGGCTTTGATTTGCGCGACATCCTTGTCGCCACGGCCGCTGAGGCAGACGATGATGCTCTCATCTTTGCCGTAGCGTTTCGCCAAGCTTGGCAGTTGGGAAATGGCATGTGAACTTTCTAGCGCGGGGATGATGCCTTCAGTGACGCATAGCATTTTGAACCCTGCTAATGCTTCATCGTCAGTAGCTGAGATGTACTCTGCTCGACCCGTTTCGTTCCAGTGACAGTGCTCAGGACCAAGGCCTGGATAATCCAAACCAGCTGAAATGCTGTAAGCTTCTTGCACCTGACCATTTTCATCTTGCAGCAAGCGCATAATATTGCCATGAAGAACACCGTCTGTGCCACGGTTGATAGAGGCTGCTGTTTCTCCGCTATCAAGACCACGACCAGCCGCTTCTACACCGATCATAGCAACTGATGCATCATTGACAAAAGGATAGAAAAGTCCAGCTGCGTTTGACCCACCGCCAACACAAGCCACAACAGCGGCAGGGAGTTTGCCTTCTTTTTCGAGGATTTGCGCACGCGATTCACGTCCAATGATGGCTTGGAAATCACGCACCATTTCTGGGAAAGGAGCTGGACCAGCAGCTGTGCCTAGGATGTAATGTGTATCTTCAACGCTTTCAACCCAAGCACGAAGGGCGGCATTGACCGCATCTTTGAGGACACTAGAGCCATCAGTTACAGGCACAACTTCTGCACCTAAAAGTTGCATGCGGAAAACGTTTAGTTCTTGGCGTTGCACGTCGATAGCACCCATGTAGATTTTACAGTCCATGCCAAAGAGTGCAGCAGCGGTTGCCGTTGCCACACCATGTTGTCCGGCACCTGTTTCAGCGATGATTTTATTCTTGCCCATTTTTTTGGCAAGCATGACTTGTGCTAGGGCATTATTAATTTTGTGTGCTCCTGTATGATTGAGGTCTTCACGTTTGAGGTAGATTTTAGCGCCACCACATTTTTCAGTCAGATTTTTCGCGAAGTAAAGGGGATTTTCACGACCGACATAGTTTTTGAGTAGGTCTGATAATTCGGCTTGGAAAGCTTCATCCGTTTTACTAGCCTCATAGGCAGCTTTGAGTTCTTTGACGGCGTACATTAATGTTTCTGGTACGAAGGTGCCGCCGTAGGTGCCGAAGAAACCGGCTTGGTCAGGGTTTTGGTAGATCATGGTGTCTCCTTATACGTTATAATATGCTTGAGATAGCTTATCGTTTATGACATTTAGTTTGTGCAGATGAGATAAAATGTTCTATTTTAGCCAAATCTTTCTGTCCATCACTCTCAACCCCACTAGACACATCAACCCCAGTCGGATTAAAAATAGCAATGGCTTG
>ERZ650305.9-NODE-9-length-51047-cov-8.568128_pt1 | contig 51047 bp, 50 predicted proteins | sample MGYA00376241_ERZ650305 | MGnify/ENA primary metagenome ERZ650305 (study PRJEB26733, sample SAMN07839276) | wastewater metagenome | biome: urban; feature: artificial channel; material: waste water | place: USA: North Carolina | collected 2016-02-25 ... | reverse complement strand
AGTTTATTTTTAATCTATTATACCTCTTTTCATACGTTTTTAGAGGTGCCCTTAAGTTGACGATTGACCCTTTGATCAAGATATACTGGGGACCTACCATTAAATACTCGATAACGACAATCAGAGCTAATAAAACTGCTGTTTGGGTAAGCGATAAGGCTTTTTTACTCATAAATGTTTGATAGCTCACGTGTCGTGGAAACTACCAATCACCTCCTTCATTAAGATGTTGAGGCGACTGCACTGAGCCTATGAAAAATAGGAAAAGGCGTAAGCGAACAAAGTTCGTGCGGACTTTTATCTATTTTCCTAGCACCAAGGAGCCGAAACTCATTTGATATAGTTATGTGATTAAACGCTAATATCTGCTTGCACAGATGGTTTGCTTAAAATTCTTGACTGAATAGCTGTGCTTAATTCTTGCAGTTCTACTTTTGTCAATTCTCCGCTTTTGATTAGCGACAAGGCTTTTTCAAAATCTGACATGATGTCCTCCTATATATAAGTGATCATTGCTAACGCACTGACGTTATTTCTCTACTGGATTTTTAAAGCTCGTGTGCAAGATATGATGGGCTTTATGACTACCTGGCGCTTCAAGAAATTCTTGATAGATGTGTTGGAGCACTGGATTTTCATGTGAGCGTCGCAAACCTTTACCACGATCCTCTGCATAGAGTGCTTGTGCGCGCTTAGATCTCAAATCAACGAAGTTACGAACAGAATCAGGTTGTACAGGTTGTCCGCCACCATTGACACAACCACCAGGACAGGCCATGATTTCAACAAAGTGATAGAAGGCTTCACCTTTTTCGATTTGTTCAATCAAGCGTTTCGCATTATTGATACCAGATGCTACTGCGACTTTAACGGTTTGACCACTCATCTCGTAAGTGGCTTCTTTGATCCCTTGTGTGCCACGGACTTCTACAAAGTCAACGGCTTCAAGCGCATGACCTGCCAAGGTTTCGCTAGCTGTCCGCAAGGCTGCTTCCATCACGCCACCTGTGGCGCCAAAGATATAACCTGCTCCTGTCGCATCGCCTAATGGTTGGTCGAATGCTTCGTCTGGGAGGTCATTAAAGCGCAGTCCAATTTTGTCGATCATGCGTGCCAACTCACGTGTTGTCAAGGCAGCGTCCACATCTGTGAAACCTGCTGCTGCTTGATTTTCACGGGTGACTTCGAATTTCTTCGCGGTACACGGCATAATGCCTACGACGAAAATATCTTTAGGGTCGATATTATTTTTTTGTGCGTACCAAGTTTTAATCAGAGCACCAAACATTTGTTGCGGTGATTTACAGCTTGACAGGTTTGGAATGAGCTCTGGATGGTAGGCTTCACAGTATTTGACCCAGCCTGGCGAGCAAGAGGTGAACATCGGGAACGGTCCGTTATTTTCGACACGTTGCAAGAATTCTGTTGCTTCTTCCATGATGGTGAAGTCAGCCGCGACGTTGGTATCAAAGACTCTGTCAAAACCAATACGACGTAGGGCTGCAACCATTTTACCTTCAACATTTGTGCCAACAGGTAAGTCGAAAGCTTCACCTAAGGTCACGCGCACACTCGGTGCAGTTTGCACGACGAAGTGTTTGGTTGGATCTTGTAAAGCTTCCCAGACTTCTTGGGTCTGATCTTTTTCTGCAATTGCGCCCGTTGGACACACCACGATACATTGGCCACAAGAGATACAATCGACACCGCCCAAGTCTTGTTCGTAGGCACTGCCGATGTGTGTATTGAACCCACGGTCGTTAGCACCGATGACGCCAACTGCTTGTACTTTTTTACAAACAGAGACACAACGTCGACACAAAATACATTTATTATTGTTGCGATACATATGAACTGAGCTATCATCAAACTCGTATTCACAGTTGTCACCATTGTAAATGTCTTCATCATCAACGTTGAACTCTTTACAAAGCTTTTGAAGTTCACAGTTGCCATTGCGGATACACGATAGACACTTACGTTCATGTGTTGATAAGATGAGCTCCAGATTTGTTTTTCTTGATTTGAAAACACGATCAGAGTTGGTCTTTATCGACATGCCCTCAGCAATCGGGTAAACACATGAAGTTACGAGGTTATTCACCCCTTCAACTTCTGTCAGACAAATCCGACAGGCACCGATTTCATTGATTTCTTTCAAAAAACAGAGTGTTGGAATATCAATATTATTCAGGCGAGCAGCCTCAAGAATCGTAGACCCTTCTGGCGCCGTGTAAGTTCTGCCATTGATTTTAATTGTTACTTCTTTCACTGACACACCTCCTTCTAGACAATGTTAATCGCATCAAATCGACACGTGTCATAACAAACGCCACATTTAATACAAATTTCTTGGTCAATCTCATGCACTTTTTTAACCTCGCCATTAATTGCCGCTACTGGACAATTTCTAGCACAAGCCGTACAGCCCGTACATTTATCAGGGATAATCTCATAGCGAATAAGATTCTTACAAACGCCTGCTGGACATCGTTTGTCCACAACGTGTGCGACATACTCGTCACGGAAATAGCGGAGCGTTGATAGTACTGGATTCGGAGCGGTTTGTCCTAAACCACACAAGGAATTACCTTTGATGTGGTCGCAAAGCTCTTCCATTTTATCCAAATCTTCAAGTGTCGCTTTGCCCATCGTAATCTTGTCAAGAATTTCAAGTAGCCGTTTGGTACCGATACGACAAGGGACACACTTGCCACAACTTTCCTCAACTGTAAATTCAAGGAAGAATTTGGCGATGTCAACCATACAGTTGCCTTCATCCATGACAATCAAACCACCTGAGCCCATCATCGAGCCGATTTCGATTAGATTGTCATAGTCGATTGGGATGTCATAGTGTTCAATCGGAATACAACCACCTGAAGGACCACCTGTTTGGGCTGCCTTAAATTGTTTGCCATCCGGAATCCCACCGCCGATGTCCTCAACGATTTCTCTTAGGGTTGTGCCTAATGGAATTTCCACCAAGCCTGTATTTTCAATCTTGCCACCAAGCGCAAAGACTTTTGTGCCTTTTGATTTTTCAGTTCCCATGCTCGCGAACCACTCTGGGCCTTCGAGGATGATTTTCGGTACATTAGCGTAGGTTTCAACATTGTTGACAATCGTTGGTTGGCCAAACAAGCCTTTTACCGCTGGAAACGGTGGTTTCGGTCTAGGCTCGCCGCGACGTCCCTCAATACTTTCAAGCAAAGCTGTTTCTTCACCACAGACAAAGGCACCAGCGCCTAAACGTAAGTCAATGTCGAAATCAAAGCCAGTGCCAAAGATATCTTTGCCAAGCAAGCCTAAAGCACGAGCCTGCTCAATCGCAATCTCTAAACGCTCAACTGCCGTTGGATATTCTGCACGGACATAGATATAGCCTTGATTAGCACCAATCGTATAGCCTGCAATGGCCATGGCTTCAAGAACGGCATGTGGATTACCTTCCAAGACTGAGCGGTCCATAAAGGCACCTGGGTCACCTTCATCGGCATTACAAATGACATATTTTTGATCTGAGACACTTGCCTTTGCAAATGACCATTTGCGGAAGGTTGGAAAACCACCACCACCACGACCACGCAAACCAGATGTTTCTAAAATCTTAATCACATCATCTGCCGAATAGTCGTTCACAACTTTTGCCAAGGCTTGATAGCCATCAAAGGCGATATAGTCAGAAATTTTTTCTGGATCAATGCGACCACAATTATCAAGCGCAACCCGCTTTTGCTTGTGGTAAAACGGTGTATCCATGAGCCTGTTCACAACCTCTTTTGTTTTATGGTCATGATACAAGAGTTTTTCAACATATTCACCCTTTATCAAGTGCTGACTGACAATTTTTTTCGCATCTTTTGGTTTTACTTGATGGTAGAAAACGCCATCTGGGTAGACAATAACAATCGGCCCTTGTGCACAAAGACCGAAACAGCCTGTCCGAACCACATTAACCTTGTCTGTCATGTCATTTTTAGCCAACTCTTCTTTTATTGATGCAACAAAATCATCACTTTTTGAAGAAAGGCAACCAGTTCCAGCACACACCATAATCTCAAAATCAAAAGGGTGTTCACCTGTTTCTTCCATACGCATGGCAACAGATTGCCGATTGACATTTCGCAAGTCAGATAATTGCTTCCAATTTTTGATCAACTTCACTCACTCCTTTCTGCGATTTCACGCTGTGAAATCTTGAAACATGACTTACGCTTCTTTTTGATAGGTCGCAAGTACTTTTTCACTTTTCTTTTTGTTCAATCGGCCATAAACTTCTTCATTGACCTTCAAGACGGGCGCTAAGCCACAAGCACCGATACAACGGCAAGATTCTAAAGTAAACTTTTTATCCTCCGTCGTTTCACCCGATTTGATTTTTAAGATATCGGACAAATCATCCAATATATCTCCAGCACCTTTGACGTAGCAGGCCGTCCCCATACAAATACTAATCGTGTATTCTCCTTTTGGTACAAAAGAGAATTGAGAATAGAATGTTGCGGTACTATAGAGTTCTTCTAATGGAACATCTAAAGCCTTTGCCATTCGTTCTAACAGTTCTTTTGGTAGATAGCCATAAATCCTTTGCGTTTCCTGCAATAAGGGCATCTGTGCCCCTCGTTGATTTGCTAAACGTGATAGCGCCACTTCGAATTCTTCTTTTTGACTTTCTGTTTCTACAAAATCAGCTTGAACAACCTTTTTTTCAATCACTACCGTCGCTCCCTTCATCAATTAATCTCATGTATCACTCACCTTCTACAAATTAAAAAGATAGGCAAACGCTTACATATTTTTGTTATACGTTAATTATATCACTTTTTTGCCACTTTTCTATTACAAAAAATGTTTTTATTTTAAAAAATAATATCCTAGATTACCTTAACAGCAGGTTTTGTCGAACATGTTTTACATTTTAAGTTCATGTTACTGTGTTTTTTTATTAAAAATATTTCAAAAAAATAACAAAAAACTCTCTATCAATAGACAGAGAGTTTTAGTCCAAATTATTGCCAATAAGCGGGTCTTTGTTTTTCGTAGGCTGTGATTAAATCTTCATATTGTAACGTGATGCCGATGTCATCAAGTCCATTGACAAGTTTTCGTTTCCATTCGGCATCAATTTCAAATGTAAAGTCACCTTTTGAAGTTTTGATGACTTGATGAGGCAAATCAATTTCAATCGTTTCATCTGGCGATAATGCTGCCAGAATTTCACGCGTTTCTAAAGGTTGCACGATGGGCAGAATGCCATTTTTCAGCTCATTATTATAATGAATATCTGAAAACGACCCTGCAATCACTGCACGGAAACCATAATCCTTAATCGCCCAAGCTGCGTGTTCACGAGATGAACCTGAGCCAAAGTTATCGCCTGAAATTAAAATCGTTGCTTGACGATACTCTGGATGATTGAGGATAAAGTCAGGATTTTCCGCTTCACCATCGCTTAGATAGCGCCACTCAAAAAACATATTTTTCCCAAAACCTGTTTTATCTGTTGCCTTCAAAAACTGTTTGGGAATGATTTGGTCGGTATCAATATTATCATTCATCAGTGGCACGGTTGTGCCTTTATAGACTGTAAATTTTTCCATTAGGCAAGCACCTCCCGTGCATCTACAAATTTGCCATTGATGGCAGCTAGAGCTGCCATGACTGGACTACAAAGGTGTGTCCGCGCGCCATGGCCTTGACGTCCCTCAAAGTTACGGTTTGACGTTGACGCACAATGAACGCCTTCTGGCACATGGTCAGGGTTCATCCCCAGACACATCGAACAACCAGGCTCACGCCATTCAAAGCCAGCATCCGTGAAGATTTTATCCAGACCAAGTGCTTCTGCTGCTTTTTTAACTGGTCGACTTCCTGGTACGACGATGGCTGTTAGTTTGTCAGAAATTTTGTGGCCTTTAACGATCTCAGCAGCCAATTGTAAGTCGCTGAGACGGGCATTGGTACAAGATCCGATAAAGACATAACCTAGGTCAATGTCGCTCGGCTTGCCACCCGGTGTTAAATCCATATATTGATAAGCACGCTCATCATTGAAGTCTTTGATTTCTGGGAAGCTTTCCGTAAACTCAATACCCATTTCAGGGTTGGTACCCCAAGTCACCATCGGTGCAAGTTTCGAAACATCAATGGTAATGACTTTATCATATACAGCATCCGCATCAGATGGTAAAGTCTGCCAGTCTGCAATAGCAGCTGCCATATCTTTCGGCGCAAATTCACGACCGTTAACATAATCATAGGTTTTTTGGTCTGGATTCATGAGCCCAATTTTTGAGCCAAATTCAATGGCCATGTTACAAATGGTCATCCGTTCTTCCATCTCAAGTGCAGCGATGGCTTCACCAGTAAATTCAACCGCATAACCAACACCTGCATCTACACCGTACTTGGCAATCAGCGCAAGGATGAAGTCTTTGGAATAAACACCTTTGGCAGGTTCGCCGATAAACTCTACTTTCATGAGTTTCGGTTTCACTTGCCATAGGGTTTGCGTCGCAAAAACGTGTTCAACCTCGCTCGTCCCAATCCCAAAAGCAATGGCACCAAATGCGCCATTTGTTGCCGTGTGAGAATCCCCACAAACGATAATTTTACCCGGCTGCGCATTGCCTGTTTCTGGTCCCACCATGTGCACGATCCCTTGACGGTCTGACCCATGCGTCGCCGCATCAATGCCAAATTCTTGAACATTACGCGCTAGTGTATCAATCTGATTTTTAGAAATCAAATCTGAGATATTGAAGATATCAACAGTCGGTACATTATGGTCAGTTGTACCGAAAGTTAAATCCGGTCGACGAACTTTTCGCCCAGACTCGCGTAAACCTTGAAAGGCTTGCGGACTTGTTACTTCATGAATCATATGAAAATCTACATAAAGGAGTTGCGGCTCGCCAACCTCACCCGTAATCACGTGGCGATCCCACAGTTTATCAAATATTGTTTGTCCCATAAAATACTTCTTTCTATCTAACTAACGCAACATCATTTACTTTTTTTAAAATGAACACGATGACCGAAACATCCAGTATCACACCCAGCCACCAAACGACTTGAAAATACCATTTTCTCGTTTTATGGTGGAAAATGTGTGCTGAAATAATAGCACCGATGCCCCCCAAACCAAATGCCGAAAGCAACAAAGTCTTTTCGCTAATCCGCCAGAGCCCACGCGTGGCACGACGTTTATCTTCAGCATAGAGCCCGAAAACCACCAGATTCCAAAAGACTAATAGCCCAAATAATACTTCTTTCATCATAGATTATCAATAATTGTAGCTGTCATTTCTGACAAGCTCGCTGTGCCTCCCAAATCTTTTGTTAAAACACCCTCTAGCAAGGTTTTATTGACCGCATTTTCGATGTACTGGGCACCAGCTGTTTCTTCAAAACTTTCCCGTAACATCATGGCCACTGACAAAATCATCGAGATGGGGTTGGCAATGCCTAACCCTGCAATATCAGGCGCTGAGCCGTGGATCGGTTCATAAAGACTAGGACCATTAGCCGCATGAGAGGCTGAAGGCATGACACCTAAGGTACCTGGGAGAACGCTCGATTCATCTGACAAGATGTCGCCGAAGAGATTTTCTGTGACGATGACGTCAAAGTCGTTCGGATTGGTAATCATCTTCATAGCTAGGCTGTCTACAAGTGCATGCTCTAGGACTACATCTGGATAGTTTTTTGCGACATCTTCAGCAACAATGCGCCAGAGCTTCGAGGTCGCAAGCACGTTTTGTTTATCAACTGAGGTCACTTTCTTACCACGACCACGCGCAATCTCAAAGGCAATCTTGATAATGCGCTCGATTTCTTCATAGGTGTAGTCATTGACATCACGCGCTTTGCGTTCGTTCAAGGTGTGTTCACCAAAGTAGATACCGCCAGTCAGTTCACGGACGACCACAAAGTCAACCCCTTCGATGATTTCAGGTTTCAGGGGTGACAAGTGTTTGAGGGCTTCAAAAATTTGTACAGGTCGGATGTTGGCAAACAGACCTAGCTCTTTGCGCAAGCCAAGCAAGCCTTGCTCTGGCCGAACAGCTGCATCGTTGTATTGCGGACCACCAATGGCCGCTAGCAAGATGGCATCTGCTGCTTTTGCAGCCGTTAAGGTTGCTTCTGGCAGCGGATGACCTTCAGCATCAATGGCTGCCCCGCCAAAGTGTTTGGCTTCGACTTCATACGCAAAGTTAATTTTGGGTGCAACGGCTGCTAAAACTTGAAGACCTGCTGCCATAATTTCTGGCCCAATCCCATCACCTGCTAAGGTTACGATTTTTTTCGTCATGTTTTCATTCCTTTTCGCTTCTAGTGTCTCTGCTTAATCTTCTGGGTTTGCTTTTTCAGAAATTTTTCTAGTAATAATCCCTGCATTTTCACGTTGAACCAAAGTGTTGGCATTGGCATAGGCAATAGCACTCGCCCGTAGGACGTCAAAGTCAAGACCGTTGGCATTGAAGATTGTGCCTGTATCATTATTTTCAACGGTGACATGTACTTCTGCCTGGGCATCAATCCCTTCGGTTATGGCGATAATGTTATAACTATCGAGTTTAACAGACTGATTGAAGAATTGGTCGATGGCATTAAAGGTCGCTTCTACTGACCCACTACCATTGGCAGTTGTTTCGATAACTTCGTGACCTTCATTTTTCAAGCTAATAGTCACCGTTTGAGTACCGTCATCATTAGAGCTAATGACCAGGTTATCAAATTGGAAGCCTTCTGGATTTTCAACGGTCGTTCCTGCAACTAATGCACGAATATCGGCATCTGTAATCTCATGTTTCTTGTCAGCCAGAACCTTAAATTTAGAGAAGAGCTCTTTCATGTCATCTTCTGTCACCTCATCGAAACCAAGATCCTGAAGTTTCGTGACAAAGGCATGACGACCTGACAGTTTACCGAGTGGCAGAGAGTTTTTCTTAACCCCAACCAGTTCTGGTGTGATAATTTCATAGGTCTCAGGATTTTTGAGGACACCATCCTGATGAATCCCTGACTCATGGGCAAAGGCGTTCCCACCAATAACAGCCTTATTTTTAGGTACTGGAATCCCTGAGAAGCGTGAGACGAGCTCAGACGTTGCGAAGGTTTCATTGAGAACGATATCCGACGTCGCTTGGTAGTAATCCTCACGGATTTTAAGCGCAACTGCAACTTCTTCAAGTGCTACATTTCCTGCACGCTCTCCGATCCCATTGATCGTCCCTTCGACCCGTCCCGCACCACCTTTGATTGCCGCCAAAGTATTGGCAGTTGCCATCCCAAGGTCATCGTGACAATGGGGGCTGAAGATAATGTCTCGGTCAGATGTGACATTTTCAATCAAGAATTTGAAGGTCTCATAGTACTCCGAAGGCGTTGTGTAGCCGACCGTATCTGGGATATTGATGTAGGTTGCCCCCGCATCCACCGCAGTCTGAACTGCTTTGAGGAGGAAGGCTTTTTCCGTCCTCGTCGCATCTTCTGGTGAAAATTCAACAATCTCAACGAGACTTCTAGCGTAAGCCACATGTTCCGTGATTGACGCAATAACTTCATCCGGTGTCTTTTTAAGCTTGTACTGCATATGGACTGGACTGGTCGCGATAAAGACATGAATCTGTGGATACTTAGCATTTTTCAGGGCGTCATAAGCTGCATCAATATCTGATTTGACAGCCCGTGCAAGACCCGTAACTGACGTTTTCGTGAGTGTCTCCGCGATCTGCTTAACTGCTTCAAATGAGTCAGGACTAGCAGCAGGAAAACCTGCTTCAATGGCTGAGATACCCCATTTTTCAAGTTGTTTGGCAATGGCAACTTTTTCTTTGATTGAAAAGTTGACGCCTGGAGTTTGTTCCCCATCCCGAAGGCTAGTGTCTAAAAATTCTATTTTCCGCATAATATTCTCCTTAGTTAAGATGTTGAGGCGACTGCTCTGGTGTGTAGAAAATTAGGAAAAGGCGTAAACGAACAACGTTCGTGCGTCCTTTTATCTATTTTCCTAACACCAAGGAGCCGAAAATAAATTGAATTGTCTAATAATAGTTGATAAAAGAAAAGCGTCTCACTTATTAAGCAAGACGCTGAACCTGTCCTACTTGATGAATGAACGCCAAACAGGACACAACAGTAAGAGTAATCTCTTAGCGTGTGCCCTTCACCAACAATCGCAAGTTTGTGTTTGACGTTTTCATTCGATCAACCGTAGAACCTTTCTTATTTTTATTATAGTTTATCGTTTTATAAGACACTTGTCAAGGAAAAAGCAAAAAATTTTGAATTGTTAGATAATTTCCGACTTATTTCGATGCGATTACCAACCGCCAGAAGCTCCGCCACCTGACGAAAAGCCGCCACCGCCACCAAAACCTGTCCAAGTATCATTACCAGAATTTGAATCGGAGTTATCATGATCAGCAAAAGCTGTTTGAGGTGCAGCTACTGGATAGAGTAGGGTGCCATAATAATAACCGCGCCAGAATCTATCATGTCTGAAGTTATCATTCATGTCATTAAAATCATGATAGCGTCTGCTAGGCTTCTTTTTCGTGATTCTAAGCGCCATCTCCTCTTGTTCACGAGGTTTGCGGTCTTCCTTGTATTGTGCATCTCCTTGCTTGATCAAAGCATCATGCCATTTAAAATTGTCAAGAAACATCTGAACATTTTCAATCGTCGGTGGTAATTTTGTTTCATTAAAGGCATCTGCTAAACTCTCATCTGAAATAGATAAGCGTTCTTTCTCAGCGTAAAAGCCAAGTTCTAACTCCAAAATCGATAAGACTAGGGCACGATGCTTTTTGAGATAACGTTTTTTAGCAAATTTCCGCCAACTGCTCACACTAAAAAAGCTGATGGCACCACCTAATAAAGCGATGACTGATCCTATTCCAAATGTCTTCAGAATTTTCAAACGCTTAACATCTGCTAATTCTGACTTGACAATTCTCACGCCTAATGACTTAGCAAACGCTTCTTGTGACTGTGGTAACACAACATCCTGACCAAGGAGCGCAATCATGTTTTCTGTTATCGTCTCAATTGCTTCACCATAGTTATCTGAACGCAGCATTGTCGTCACATTATCCGTATAGACCCATTTTTTGATGTGTTTTTCATTGACATACTTGGTCTTGTTCCAACCATCCCCTAGTTGAATCCGGTATTCATGATCTTTAATGGCAATCACAAACAAGACACCCAAATTATGTTGACTGTCACCAATCTGTTTTTTATTGAAAATATCACGCGCATAATCTTCAATATCATCCCTATTGAGCGATTTTACTGTCAAGATGGCATACTCCAAATGCACCGATTCACCAGATTTTGTTTGACTCGTCGCAAGCTCGTTTAGCATCTCATTTAGATTTTGAACTTGTGATTGACTTAAGACTTTCGCATCATCTTTAACATAGTTGGCCTCAGCATGAGCAACCGTCACACTAAAAGAAGCAACAAATAAAGTTAATAGCACTAAAAATTTTTTCATAGATTATCCTTTTTTGATTTCTAAAATAGAAAGAAGGTAGGCGTCACCAACTATTGACTAAAGTTTAACAATTTCTCATGACAAACGCAAGAATATAAAAACTCCTACTAACTGGTACGTTAATAGGAGATATTTATTGGCATTATTTTCCTGGATAAACATCTTCAGAGAACCATTTTTCAGAGATCTTTTGAAATTCTCCGTCTGCATGGAGCTCTTTAAAAGCTTTATTGATGTTATCAACCAATTTTTTATCTGACTTGCGAGCACCAACTGCGAAATTTTCTGAGTCATAACCCGTCGTCAGGATATGATAGTCATTGATCTCGCCATTTTTAGTTAGATAATAGTTGGCATAAACATTGTCAATCAACAAGCCGTCAATGCGGTCAGCCTTTAAGTCTAGTAAAGCTGAGTTGAAATCATCGTATAGCGTCGCATCATTGTCTTTGACAATGTCCATGAGAATCTTAGGTTGCTTGGTAAAGGCATCGTAGCCTGAAGAGCCTTGTTGGGCCCCCAAGGCTTTGTTCTTCATTCCCGCAACGTCGTCAATTTTACTTGATTTTTTAGTGACGAGTACTTGTTCATTTTTCATGTAAGGATTGGTGAATAGCACTTTTTTCTCACGTTCTTTAGTGACTGAATAGCCATTCCAAATGAGATCAATCGAGCCATTTTTTAGCTCAGTTTCTTTCATATCCCAGTCAATCGGTTGCATTTTAACCTTAACATCATACTTTTTGAAAACAGCATCTGCAAGATCAATGTCAAAGCCGACATTCTTCCCATTTTCGTCTTTGAAGCCCATGGGCACAAAGGTATTGTCAAACCCAATGACCACTTCTTTTTTCTTTTGGATATCTGGCCAGCTATCTTTTTCAGACTTTTGACCACAAGCCGCTAAAGTCACAAAAGCTGTTAAAACAGCAACCATTCCTAAAACTTTTTTCAATTTCATATCTCTCATCTCTCCTATGATCTGTTTGATTGGACTCTATCAGTCCACTTTAGCATTGACCTTGATGATGGTATCTGCGATTTTTTCGGCAAAATCCATATCGTGGGTCACGACGATTTGTGTCATCCCCAGTTTTTTATTTTCCAAAATGAGATTGGCAACTTGATCTCGCAAGGCTGGATCAAGTGCTGAAGTTGGCTCATCATAACCGATAATTTTAGGGTCAATCATCATGGCACGAGCCAGCGCGACCCGTTGTTTTTGGCCACCTGATAAACTAAAAGGATAAGCATCCTTTTGCTCAATGACTTCCAGATTGGTCAGTAACTCTTCAGCTTTAGCAATCGCTATATCTTTTGAGACTTGCATCGTTTTCATTGGCGAGAGCACGAGATTTTCAAGCACCGTCATGTGTGGAAAAAGTTGGAAATCTTGGAAGACAAAACCTAGTAGATTACGCGTAATCAGATCATTTAGCGCAACTGTTTCACCATCAAAAATCACTTGTCCTGCATCTATCGTTTCTAGGCCAGCAAGCATTCTGAGCAAGGTTGTCTTACCGCCACCTGAGGGACCTGCAATGGCAACCACTTCGCCACTTTTGATGGTCAAATCAAAACCATCAAAAATCACCTTGTCACCAAATTTTTTGGTAATATTTATTAATTCTAACATTTGACCTCCTATTTGTAGTAATCAAACCGTTGTTCAATTTTCTTCGATAGAACTGTCAAGATACCAATGAAAATCAAATAAATCAAAGCAGCCATCATGATCGGTACAAGCGATACATCACGGCTCATGGCAATTTTACCTGCCCGCAATAAATCACCAAGTCCGACGACATAAATCAGGGAAGAATCTTTGACGAGGGTGATGATTTCGTTAAAGACTGACGGTAAAACAATTTTTACGACTTGTGGCATTTGAATGTATCGAATCGTCTGCCACTTGCTCAATTTCAACACCTTTGCTGCTTCCAATTGACCATTGGGCACGGCCTTAATCCCGCCACGGAAGATCTCAGCAAAATATGCGGCATAGTTCAATGAAAAGGCCAGCAAGGCTGCGGGGAAACGCGGGAGTGTTGGCCCTACCATTGGGAGGGCGTAGAAAATGATGATCAGCTGAACTAAGAGTGGGGTGCCACGCATGATCCAGACGTAGACATTAACGAACCATTTGACAACTGGGATCCGCAGTAGGAAGGCCAAGACCATGCCTAAAGGAATTGATAAGATGAGCGTTAAAACAAAGACTAGGACCGTTAATTTTAGGCCATCCAATAATTGTGGTAAAATTTCTATAATATAGGACATATTCTCTCCATTTTGTAATATATTCAATTATAGCATGATTTCTGAAAATTGTGACAGATTTTCTGATTTATCCATTAAATCACTTTTTCTTTAGAAATTTTTTTTGAATTATGGTAGAATGATGAGTATGAAAACTAAAAATAATTCTTTATGGCTTGTTCTCATCGTGGCTGCTTTTGCAGTTATTACGATCGGACTTGCCTTCATCGCAAACAAACCAAGCAAAGAAGCAGCTACTAGTCAAGCAAAAAACGGCATGCAAGTCTTTACAAAACTTGCCAAAGCTAAGAAATTTGACGCAGCAAAAGTGAAAGAGCTAAAAGTTGAAGAATTGAAAGCTGGAAATGGTGACGTTGTCGCTGAAACAGACACGATCAAAGCCAACTATACTGGTTGGAATGCCAAAGGTGTGATCTTTGATTCGACTAAAAAATCTGCAGATGCACCTTTAGCGCCGATTGAGTTTCAATTAAGCGGTGTTATTCCTGGTTGGACTAAAGGTTTGGCTGGCAAAAAAGTGGGGGGCATCTACAAATTGACAATCCCTGCAGACATGGCCTATGGTAATCAAGCGCCAACAGCTGACTCTTCTGGTCCACTTGAATTCGTTGTCGAAATCATTTCTAAAAAATAAGGTTCTCTGCCTTTCAAAACAAAAAATGACAAGTTAGCAATTCGCTAGCCTGTCTTTTTTGTTGTCATTGATTGCGTTAAAAGAAATGAATGAAAATACCAGCAATCGAAAAGTAGATAAAGACACTGGTTAAATCTGACATGGTTGAGATGAATGGGCCAGAAGCAACAGCAGGGTCAAAGCCTAACCGGTCCATAGCAACTGGGATCAAAGACCCTGCTAGATTCGCCACTGTAATGGCACAGAACATGGCGACACCAACTGCGAGACCCAGGATCATATTGCCTTTCCACAGACTGACCACGATAAAAATAGTCAAGCCAGTCACTGCACCGGTCACCAAACCAGTTGCAATTTCAGCCAAAATCAAGCCAAAGAAAGATCGATTTTCTTCATCATTGAGTGAAATTCTACGGACAGATACCGCAAGGGACTGCGTCCCAGCATTTCCGGCTGTTCCGGTAATCAGACTTATAAAGATTGCCAGAACAGAGGCTTTACTCACCAGACCGTCAAAATGGTCAATCAAACTCGCTGTTCCCATTCCCAAAAAGAGGAGGGCAACAAGCCAAGGCAGCCGTTTAGCTGCTGACTGGATTGGATTTTGGTTGACATTATCGGTGTTAACGCCGGCCAGACCCGAGTAATCACTTTGTGCTTCATCATCGATTACGTCGATGATATCATCGACGGTAACAATCCCTAACATGATATTATCATGACTAACGACTGGTAGTGCAAGCAAGTCATAGTCCCTAAAGTAACGGGCAACCCGCTCTTGTGGCTCATCAACATCAACCTTGATGATATGCTCATTCACGATATCCGAAATCAGTGTGTCATCATGAGAAATCAAAAGGCTACGCAGAGAAATCACACCTAAAAGTTGTTTGTCGTTATCCAACACGTAGACATAGTAAATTGTTTCGGCATCTTCGGCTGTGGCTTTGATGACCGTCATCGCTGAACTAACGGTTTGATTGGCGACAACAGAGACGAATTCCGTTGTCATCAAGGAACCAGCTGTTTCCTCATCATAATGCATGAGGTTTCGAATCTCGGTCACATTTTCAGGCGCCATCTGTGAGAAGATAGCTCTACGTTCGCGTTTGTTTAGATTCGTTAAGATATCGGCAGCATTATCTGATGACATCTCATCAAACATGGCTGAGAGATATTCCGGTGAAATTTCTTTGAGATAAGGTTTTATATCGACCGCATCAAAATCAATATTCTCAAAAATCTCTGACAATTCCTGAGGTGATAAGATGCTATAAAGCTCTAAACGCTCTTCATCTGTAAAGTCCAGATAAAATTGCGTTTGATCGTAGATATGGTGATCCAGAAAAGCTTCTCGAAATTCTCTAATTGCATTATGGTCTAGGAGTTCCTGCAAATTTTCGAAAACATCTTGTGTTGTCACATCTTCATTATTCATTTGGTTTTAAGGACTCCTTTCTACGATTTTCACTTTCTGTGAAATCTTAACCCTTGACCTCCGCTAGCACTCCGGCCAATCGAGGTCATTCGCAAACTTTGGTCTGCTCAAAGTCTTTCCTATTTATTATGTGATACTATTGGACAAAAATAAAACTGTACACCAACCATAAGTTGATGTACAGCTGTTACTTACTTTGTACATTGGCCTATCGTTGAACTTTAGCACTATACGGCGTAAGAAAAATTCTAGCTACATTGACCTTGACCTTGACGATCACGTCTGTTTAACCTGCTTGGCGTCTCTCGACATTTCGCGGCTGTAGCATATTTCCAGTATAGGAGCCTCATCTAACAATGATTATCTAAGTCATTATCACTTTGCAACGCTATTATAACGTAAAGCGCGACTCATGTAAACCCTTAAGCTTAATTTTTTACGCATTTTCTAAAAGCGCCTGCATATCCTGTGGCAAAGGAGATTCTAGCATGATTTCCTGCTCTGTAATTGGATGTTTGAAGCTTAGAAAATGGCAATGTAAGGCTTGACGTGAGATTTTCTCGCGTTTACCACCATATAAGTCATCTCCTAATAAAGGCGCTCCTAAATGAGCAAAGTGGACTCTAATCTGGTGCGTTCGACCTGTATGGAGTTGAATATCCACTAAAGTAAAGTGCGCCTGAGTTTTAACAATCTCATAAGATGTATGCGCAAATTTAGCCGTTGGATGTTCTGCATCTACGACTGCACGTTCAATAATCGACCCGTCTTTACGACCAATTGGCACCTGAATTTCAGCGGACTGTTTGAGTTGATCTGATGTGTGGACTAGGGCAAAATACCGTTTGGTCAACCTTTTTTTTTGCAACATCTTATCCAATAAACTATGGGCATAGCCGTGCTTTGCAAAGAGCATGAGTCCTGACGTATCTTTGTCTAACCGCGTAACCACATGGACTTTTTGATTCTCATAGTCTTGTGCTTTTAAATAGCCCGCCACATAATTACTCATGGTGCTATCTGGATAATTCACCCCAGTGACACTGGCAATGCCTGCTGGCTTATCTAGCACGAGCAGATGGTCATCTTCATAGACAACGGCCAAAGGCACCTCTTGCTGCTTCAAGGTCACTGTAGCTGTTTCTGACGGGATCAAAATCGTCACTTGATCTCCCTCAGAGACGCGATGAATAGCATTTTGTTTACTACCGTTGACCAGTAAATCACCACCATCAAACTTTATCTTAGCCAGCAAATTTTTCGAAATGCCGTGTTGCTTGAGCAGGGTTTTTAATAAGATACCATCTTGCGTTTTCGTCGCCATAAAATCGAATCTCATTTGACCTCACCGATGAATGAATTTTTGACGCGGTGCCAAAAGCCTGTATGACCACCATTGACAAAGGAAATTACACCACCGTCAAGACTATAGGTCACAGAAGCGATTTGATCATAAAAATATTCAAGCTGATCCACCGTTAATAAATAATCATCAGCATTTTCCAGTTCAATCGTGACTGTATCTTTTTCAGCGATAATCATCGGTGCGCCGAGTGTTCGATAGACCAGATTATTCAAGGACGCAACTTCAGTCACTTGAAAGGCATGCACACGTGGATGCATGACTGCTCCCCCGATTGATTTATTATAAGCAGTCGAACCTGTCGGTGTTGAGACCGAAAGACCATCCCCACGGAATTTTTCAAATAGAAAATCTGAAATCTTGACATCAGCGACTAAGGTTTTCGATGCGCGTTTAATAACGGACTCGTTCAAAGCTAAATGTGTCTTAATGCGACCATCTGTAAAATGGATTTGCACCTTCAAGAGCTGATATTTAAAGGCTTCATCAGGTTTCTCATTCTGAATTGCTTCAACAACCTGTTCCAATTCATGCTCTTGAAAATCAGCATAGAAACCCAAATGCCCCGTATGAACCCCAATAAATCTGACAGTCTCTAACTGTGTCTCATAATAATGGAGGGCAGCAAGTAAAGTGCCATCACCACCGACAGAGATAATGATCTCTGGATTTTCTTCATCGAAAACAAAACCAGCCTCTAAGCACAGCGCTTCTAAAGCTGATACAATGGCCTGGGTTTTCTTATAGGTATTTTTAACAATCCAAATCTTTTTACCAGTTGTGTTCTTCATCAAAATCATCCCGATTTTCTACACCATCATCAACTTTATGCCGTGATGGATTAAACAAAAGTTGAGCTTCTTGAATTTCTTCACGAATAGTGCTCATTTCTTCATCCAAGGCATAGGCAATTTTAGCCGTGACAGCCAAACGTTTCCGTAGTTCATCAGGAAAAGCACCCTGATACTTATAATTGAGCGAATGTTCAATCGTCGCCCAAAAATTCATAGCCAAGGTCCGAATCTGAATTTCTGCCAAGATATTTTTTCTGCCATCAACCATCTCAACTGGATACTCAATAATCACATGATAACTGCGATAGCCAGATTCCTTTTGATGATTGATATAATCCCGTTCCTGAACTATTTTAAAATCCTTGCGTTGACGAAGTAAGTTCAAAACTTCTTCCACGTCTTCAACAAACTGCACCATCACGCGCACACCGGCAATATCCTGCATTTCTGCGATATTTTCAGGCGTAAATCCACGCAAGCGTGCCTTGTTTTTGATCGATTCGGCAGGTTTTACACGACCTGTCACAAACTCAATCGGCGAATGGCGATTTTGCTTTTGATATTGTTTACGCGCACCGCGTAGCTTGATTTTCAGCTCCCCGACCGCTTGAATATAAGGATCAAGAAAAGCTTCCCAATTAAATTTATCTGTCATAATATAGTCTGGATAGCGCATTTTTACTGGGTACCGCTTGAGGTCTATCCGCTTTTTGTCAAGCAGTATTAAGCGAGTGTTTCTGACTCGTCGTATCAGCTCAACAGACGTTACAGCCTATTTCTTAACCAATACCACGAATAACTAGTCCTCAAAGTACCTTGAGCATCACCGGCAGTAAAACTTTGCTATCTCTCCTTTTTCAGTACAATAAAATCAATAATTACTACTTATTTTACCATAAAATAAATACAAGCGCCAATGTCTGTAATCGCATCAGATTAATACATCATAGCTAATTGATAGGCTAATGTAGACCTAAATTCTCAAAAAAGCTATGCCTGTCATCGCTTTATTCTATCGAACATCTCAGTTACTAATGCTTAATTTTTATCAATATTTAATTATTTTTATTTTAATATATGTTATTTTCTGTCATTTTATGCTAAAATATAAGTGAAAATAAGTCATTGCTATATCATCTACATTAGAAGTCGGTAAAGGAGGCAATCATGATCCCTAATTATGTTGTTTTAGAAGTCGTCTTGGATGAACGATTTGTCGGAAAAGGTTCTAAAAATCTACCTGAACTTGAAGTTATCATCAATGAACAGTGTTCTAAAGGCTACCGTTTACACACAATTACCTCTGCAAATGGTGGCAGTAAAGGACTTAGTCTTGGAGGGCGCTTAATGGTAACACTAGTATTTGAGAGCATCTAAATGCAAATTGAGATTAAAGTCAGCAATCGTTTGCTGGCTTTAATTTTTACGACTAGCACAATGCACCATTTTACATGATACAAACTGTGACGGGAGTTGACAAAAAAGCTAACAAATTTTAAAATAGCTCTAAACCGTTATTTAACAGGGCTTTTTTAAAAAACAGCAAATTTGACTATAAAAATGAGGATTTCCTATGCAAACCAATCTTGAAATTGAATATAAAACCCTACTCAGCCTGTCTGAATTTGATCAACTAGGTAAACGGTTTAGCCACGTTGCACCTGTTCGTCAAACCAATCATTACTTTGATACACCAGATCTTAAACTCCGGGCTAATAAGCTATCCTTACGCATCCGAACTTTTGATGATGCCGCTGAAATGACACTCAAAATCCCACAAAAGGTGGGGAATTTAGAACATAACATTGCCTTAACTTCCGAAGAAGCCAATGCTATTCTGGCGACGAAAACACTTCCACAAAATTGTATCAATATTCAAAATATCCTTGAACTTTTAAAAGGCTATGCAATTGATCTTTCTGCTGTTCGTGTCCTTGGCTCCTTGACGACAACGCGTCGAGAATACGAAACCTCTATTGGCCTCATGGCACTGGATAAAAATGAGTATTCTGGTAGATTGGACTATGAACTAGAATTAGAGGTAGCTGATGCACGTAGCGGTGAAAAGAACTTCAATTATTTCCTAAAAGATAATCAGATTGAATACCGTTATGCGCGTAGCAAAGTGGTCAGATTCCTAGAATCTATCGGAAAAATGCCTTAATTTTTTAAATAACACCTTCATGCTATATTTTCACCCTTAAAACTTTTAATAACAAGGTGGTAAACGTTCTCACTATTCTTTTCTATACCTAATCGCTTTAGTTTTTTTCATTATTTTGGTAAAATAATAGTAAAGAACACATCGAAAAAACTTTTTATTTCCATCGCTTTGACACGCTATATCAATGATTAAGACAAGTTCATCCTTCTTATCGAAAAACTAGCTTAAACAATTTATTGGAATTTTATTCTTTTTCAGATGACAGACTATTAAGAAATTCAGGTATGATCATGACTAGTGAAATCCAACACTACTTTACGCTTTTTAATGATGACTTCAGCTATTTTGATACCGAAGTACACGACTGGTTCCTAAATCCAGTCGTAACACCTACAGCTGTGAAAGATATTCGAGAAGCTTACCAACTGACCAAAGATGTAACAACATATAACGCCGTCCTTGATCGGGTTTATAAGGCTACCTTAGATTTTATGACTGTCAGTTTTGCAGGCCGTCATACAGGTCGCCGTTTTCTACTAGCACTTCAAGATGAAATGGTGGGTAAAACACCGCTTGACTATAATAATCAAGTCCTTATTAGCATCCTCCACAAACTCAACTTTAATGTCTCTGACTTTGTTAAACATTTTCCCTTTGCTCGAGCAAGTTTGATTCGCAGCCAGCGTAATTTCCACTTGGAAGGAACGAAAACACTACCAGTAACATTCATTTATTTAAAAGATGACGCCATCAAAATCGATGACTTTCCTCAAAGTCAAATCTTTACTTATTTAGATCAAAAAGCAGTTGAACTTTAAAGTTCAACTGCTTTTTTTGCTTCTTGGTTTTTAGCTTCTTGAATAGTTTCTTGGAAAGCACTTGAGAAATCCATGTCCAGGTGATCAAATTCTGATACCTTAACAGCTTTAACAAAATGCAAATCCATCAACTTTGGTACAACAGTCTCTAATGTTGCCGTGTCCACATATAGGAGTGCATAGCGTGCTTTTTTACTACTGTAACCCAAATCGCCAAATCGGCTCAACTGGCGCACATATTTATAACTACTATAAAAAACATAAATCGCCGTCCGACCCACAATATCAAGTGACGGAATTGCCGTTTTTTCAAGTTCAGTGATGATGTTTGCCATGGTGACCTCCTTTCTTTAGGGGAACATTTTCATCGACAACAATCGCGTCGGAAATCACACCCGAAATGGCCTTAGCTAACTCCGAAAGCACCGACTGCACATCATTTTCCGCGATTTTAAGCTGGTAAATGGTGTCAGTCATCAAGATTTCCTGCTGCAAAACACGAATTTCGGGCCGATAGGTGATATAGGCTCTATTTTCCTCTAAGGTCTGTAATTTTTGCTGTAGCTCAGCATCTGATTCAAAGGCTAACTTTCGGGCCTTAAAATCAGTAACAACAGCTAAGGACATGAAAGCAGCTACCACCTGATCTGCCAAGTCATCTAATTCAATTATTTTTTCATCAATTATCAACATTAGTTTTATTATATCAAAAATTAAGGCTTCTGACCAACCATCAAAAAACCTAAGCTGTTAGGCTCAGGCTTCTTTCATGTTTTTTATTTTAAGTCGTTACGGTTCATGATTTCATCAATGAAGCCATATTCTAAAGTTTCTTCTGCTGACATCCAGCGATCACGTTCCGCATCTTTATGGACTTTATTGACCGTTTGACCAGAGTTATCTGCCAAGATTTTTTCCAATGTTTTACGCGTTCTTGACAAGTGATCTGCGACGATTTGCATATCTGTTTGTTGCGTACCGCCACCTGTACCGCCCATTGGTTGGTGAATCAAATATTCAGCATTTGGCAACATGAAACGTTTACCTTTGGCCCCTGAAGACGCGATAATCGTGCCCATAGACGCCGCAACGCCCATGACAATGGTTTGAACATCAGATTTGATGAAGTTCATGGTATCGACAATCGCAAGACCAGCAGAGACTGAGCCACCTGGTGAATTGATATAGAGATAAATATCTTTCGTTGAATCTTGCGCATCAAGGAATAAAAGCTGCGCAATGACTGCATTAGCCATGTTGTCTTCAACTTCTCCTGTCAACATAATGATTCTGTCTTTCAAAAGACGTGAATAAATATCATACGCGCGTTCACCGCGGCTTGATTGTTCAATGACTGTAGGAATGAGTGCCATGTGATTAACTCCTTTAATTTCTTTTTTATAAATACTATTATAGCGCATTGGTCAAAAATGGTCAAAGATTTAGACCACAAGACTTAACCTTCGCTTTGCCTTCTTTATTATAGCAAAAGTCACTGCTTTTTTCTGGGAAAAAGTCCGCTACGCCCTACAAAAAAACGCTGAGTTCAGCGTTTTCTATTCCAAAATAGGCTTAAACATTAATAATCAATAATTTCTCACGCGTCATAGACTCTATCGTCCGAGAAATACCGTGCACACCCATGCCTGAATTTTTCACACCAAGGAATGGAAAATGGTCTGGACCGCGTTCTGTACGCCCATTGATTTGGACAGAACCTGCTTCAATTTTTTCAGCAATGGCAACAGCACGCGAAAAGTTTTGTGAAAAGACGGAAGCTTGCAAACCGTACTCAGAAGCGTTAGCAATCTCAATAGCCTCATCATCTGATGTCACACGAATAATCGGCAAAACTGGCCCAAATGGTTCTTCCCAAGCCAAACGCATATCCATCGTGACGTGATCAAAGAGCGTCGGATAAATTAAGTTGCCTTCACGTTTATTTCCGACAAGTAGCTCACCACCTGCGGCGATTGTGTCTGTTATGAGGCCTTGGACGTAGTCTGCCGCCCCTTCGTTGATCAGTGGAACGATCACAGGATTATCTATCGGCATGCCGACTGTGAGCTTTTCTACTTCCGTTTTCAATTTTCCAACGAGTGCATCCGCCACAGTCGCATGAACTAAAACGCGCTTAATGGCTGTACAGCGCTGACCTGAGTAGCTAAAAGCGCCACTCATGATTTCAGCGACGGTCTTGTCAATGTCTGCGTCCTCACAGACGATCGCCGGATCTTTTCCGCCCAGCTCAAGCACCATCGGTTTCATAGTCGAAAAGCTCGACAGATGGCGACCAGTCGTCGCGCCACCTGTGAAGGAAATCATGTCAATCCCTTCGTGCTCGCTGACATAGTCGCCGATGTCTGAGCCCTTGCCTGTGATCAACTGCAAAATATCCGCTGGAAAGCCGACTTTGTCGAAAGATTCAATGAGCTTCACGGCAGAAATCGCACCCTGTGTTGCAGGTTTGAAAACCACGGCATTGCCGGCGATCAATGCGGGAGCAAGTTTTGCAACGGATAAATTAACCGGATAGTTGAAAGGAGAAATCGCAAGCACCGTACCGAGTGGGATACGCTTGATGATGGCGAATTTATTTTTAGAGCCGCCTGGGTAGTTGGCACCTGACATGGCGGTGTCGTTGGTATGGATGAATTCTTGCACGGTATAGCGGATGAACTCAGCCGTTCTCGTTACTTCTTTCACCGCATCATTCCAAGTTTTACCCACTTCTTGCATGATGATTTGCGCGATGGCATCAACATCAGTTTCCAACTGGTCAGCCCATTTATTTAATAGATCTGCTCGCTTGAACAAATCAGTATCAGCCCATCCTTTTTGCGCTGCTTTTGTGGCAGCAATAGCTGCATCAGCTTCTTCTTTTGAAATGGCTTGGACACGACCGATGATGCTTTGATCGTAAGGACAGATAATCTCAATCAGATGACCTGAAGTGGATGTGACAAATTTGCCACCGACATAATATGGATAGGTTGTCATTTCGGACATTATTTTTCCCCCTTGTAAAACCTTGATTCAATACCAACGTTCTTTTAGTAACAGATGGTTTTTAGTATTAAAAGCTATTGTAAAATAATTCACAGGATTTGTCAACAGAATTTTCAGAAAATAATAAACTTTTAATTTTTCAACTTCTTTCCCAACAGTTTTTTAAATGATGCTCTCCCTAACGTTAGGGGCAGATGTTCATACGTTCGTTCTAGTTTCCCTATAATGTTTCCTCAATCATGTTATGCTATCTTTGACACCTCTTAGTCTAGGAAGGAGGTGTTTAACATGTTTATTTTCTTAAGTCATATAATAGAAAATGTCCTATCGGACATCATCTTTAGCATTATTCATAAAATGATGCAAAGGGACGATTAGCCTAGACGGGATGTCCACACACGCTTAAAAGAAGTGCAAAAAAAGAGCTATGTAATGCCATACATAGCTCTTTTTGTTTAATTTCTTAAGTCGTATATGAATTAATTATACCAAATCTCTTATTGTTGTCAACCAAAAACTAATATCATCTTAAAAACGTTATCTTATGCAACAACCAGAAAAACGACTAGATGACTCCGATCGATTAATTCAATTGGCTGATTCAATCTTCTTTTTCGGAAAAAAATTATCAACTTCTACCTTAGTTTACCCTATTTCACCAGTCACAACAAGAACGTTCAGTCAATAATTTACAGAGTTAAACTACGATTAGACTTCCCCCTCAAAGGCCTGTTCACGAAGTTTTGCCAACCGATTCTCCCGTTTCTTGGTCAGATCACGAACAGCGCCACGTGGGATGATGTCCTCATAGGTGACTTTACTTTGCGCTGTTTGACCATCAAACTGTTTCAGATAGTCCATGACTTCACGAACAATCGCAGTTGGTGTCGAGGCACCTGCTGTCACGGCTACTGTTGCATCTTCTGGTAATTCGGTCAACCATTCTGGCTTGATTTCAGAAACATCCGCCACCCGATGAGCTGGCACTCCCGCTTGATTGCGAGAAACTTCTGCTAGACGGTTGGTGTTGTTAGAGCGGGGATCACCGACGACGATTGTCAATGCACAGCCTACTGCTTGCTCAGCAACGGCCTCCTGACGTTCAGAGGTGGCTTGACAAATATCACTATGCTCCACGACCTGTGGAAACTTATCATGCACCGCTGCCATGATATCTGACACATCCCACATACTCATGGTCGTCTGATTGGTCATGAAAACTTTGCCCGTTAACTCAAGCACCTCTAAATCTTGTAAGTTAGACAAGAGATGAATACGTTCAGGGTCAATCCCTAACACGCCTTCTGGTTCTGGATGGCCTTTCTTGCCGATATAAATGATTTCATAACCATCTGCCAAGCGTTTTTTGACGATTTCATGCGTGATCAGAACGTCAGGACAGCTCGCATCCACTACCGTTAAACCTTTTTCAGCGGCTCGCTGTCTCACGGCGTCAGAAATACCATGCGCTGTAAAAATTACTGTACCATGGTCTATATTTTCTAAAATTGCCAGACGATTTTCGCCGTCTATCGTTTGCACGCCGATCTTTTCGAAACTCTCTGTGACATGATGGTTGTGAACGATCATCCCCAGAATATAGATGGGGCGTGGGAGATCCGGACTCTTAGCCACGTTTTTGGCGATGACCATGGCGTCAATAACGCCGTAGCAATAACCCATAGGCGTGATATGTTTTATCTTCATAAATTTTTTTAATACCCGATTTCGTTTTTTGATAAGCCGAAAATTTTTTTAAGCTGTATAATAGTATTATAAACTATTTACTAACAATTTGGAGGACACTGACATGTCAAAAATTTACGACAATATTACAGATTTGATTGGCGCGACACCTATCGTCAAATTACGTCAGGTTGACGAAGACTCAGCTGACGTCTATGTCAAGCTTGAAGCCTTTAACCCTGGTGGTTCTGTTAAAGACCGTATCGCCTTGAACATGATTCGTGCCGCTGAAGCTGATGGCTCACTTAAACCTGGCGGCACTATCGTTGAGCCGACTTCAGGCAACACTGGTATTGGTCTTGCCTTCGTTGGTGCTGCGCTTGGCTACAAAGTCATCATCGTTCTCCCTGAAACCTTCTCAATCGAACGTCGTCGCCTCATCCAAGCTTACGGTGCTGAGCTCGTCTTGACTCCTGCTGCTGGTGGCATGGGCGCTGCCATCGCCAAAGCCAAAGAGTTGGCTGAAGACAATGGCTACTTTCTACCCTTACAGTTTGAAAATCCAGCTAATCCACGCATCCACGAAGAAACAACAGGTCCTGAAATTATCGCAGCCTTTGGCGAAAATGGTTTAGATGCCTTTGTTGCAGGTGCTGGTACTGGCGGTACGGTTTCTGGTGTGTCACATGTCCTCAAAAAAGCGAATCCTAATATCGGCATTTATGTCGTGGAAGCCGATGAATCAGCGGTATTCTCTGGCGAGAAACCAGGACCGCATAAAATTCAAGGGATTTCACCAGGCTTCATCCCAGGTACGCTTGATACCAAATCTTACGATGAAATTATCCGTGTAACCTCTGATGATGCTATTGCAACTGGTCGTGTCATTGGCGGCCAAGAAGGCTTCCTTCTCGGTATTTCTGGTGGTGCAGCAGTTTACGCAGCTAAACAAGTCGCCAAAAAACTCGGTAAAGGTAAAAAAGTTCTTGCCGTTGCGCCTGATAATGGGGAACGTTATCTCTCAACTTTCCTTTATGATTTTGGGGAGTAATTTGTCAATCAAACCTATTGAAACCGTCTCATCTGACGGTTTTTTGTTTGTCTACTCGATTTAAAACTGACCGCAAGCAAGCATCAAAAAAAGAATATCATAGTCGATATTCTTTTAGACTGCTTTGATTGATTTATTTCGCTGCTGCGTAAAGTTCGTTAACTTTATCCCAGTTGACAAGTTCAAAGAATGCTGCGATGTAGTCAGGGCGAACATTGTGGTATTTGAGGTAGTAAGCATGTTCCCAAACATCCAAACCAAGTACTGGTGTTTCACCATCTGTAATTGGATTGTCTTGGTTTGCTGTTGATGTCACTTTAAGCTCACCAGAAGCATCTACTACCAACCATGCCCAGCCGCTACCAAAACGACCAGTTGCTGCTGTTTTGAATGTTTCTTTGAAAGCATCAAAGTCCCCAAATTTAGCAACGATTGCTTCGCCGATTGCACCAGTTGGCGCACCACCAGCATTTGGTGCCAAGATTTCCCAGAAGAAGCTATGGTTGACATGACCACCACCGTTGTTTTGAACAGCAGTACGAATATCATCAGGAACTGAAGCCAAATCTTTAACGAGTTCAAGCGCTGATTTGTCAGCCAATTCTGGATGTTTATCAATCGCTGCGTTCAAGTTTGCAACGTAAGTTGCGTGATGTTTGTCATGGTGCAATTTCATCGTTGCTTCATCGAAAAATGGTTCGAGTGCATCATATGCGTAAGGTAGTTCTGGAAGTGTGTGTGCCATGTTGGTACCTCTTTCTTTGATCTCTAATTGATGAATTATGTTATACACTTATTCTACCTCAAAACATGGTAGATTGCTAATTTTTTGATTACTATTTTTATTTTAAAAACAGGTGATACTTGCTCTGATGATACCTCTCAGTGACCCAAAAACTTATCACATCAGATGATAAGTTTTGATTTTTAACTAGACTACTTATTTCAATGCATCAGCTGATGGCGTATAGTCTCCACCGTAAAATTTCTCAGATAGTTTTTTTAGTGTTCCATCTTCAGACAAGACTTTAAGTGCCTTATCCATCTCATCTTTAAGTTTAGTTTGTGTATCTTCTAAGATAAAGTATTCATAGGTTTTAAATGTTGGATAATCCTTCAAATCAGGAATGTTGCTAGCAACTGTGACACCGTGTGTCTTGGCCAAGTTTTCAGCCGCTGATTTTGAGGCAAACAAGAAATCAATCTGACCCGACTCAACTGCTGCTAAACGATCAGCTAGTGACCGCTCTGAATAAGTCACTTCGATTTTTTTGTCTGGGTATTTTTTATTCCAAGCTTCAAAAATCGCCCCATAGTTCGTTCCCGCAGGAATCTCTGTTTTCTTACCAATCAAATCTTTGATTGACGTGTAGTTGTTTGACGTACTTGAAAAAATGGCATTAACATTTTCAGAAATCGGATAAGTGAAGGCATATTTTTTCTCACGTTCTGGTGTCTTGCCAAAATTATTAGCACCGATTTGGCTACGGCCGGCATCTAAATCCGTTAAGATGGCTTCATCAGAAACGATTTTATAGTCAAATTTGTAGTCCGGCAATTTTTTATCAATCGCTTTCAACACTTCGATATCATAGCCAGTCAGCGTATCTCCCTCTTTATAAGCATAAGGCTTAGAGTCAGCCGTTTGTGCGACAGTGATCGTTGTCACTTTTTTAGCTGTATCAGTTGCCCCTTTATCTGACTTGCCACATGCCGCTAAAAACGCCACGCTTAGGAGTCCTACAGCAGCAAGTGCTGCAACTTTTTTAAATGTCATGATCGAAAATCCCCTTTTCAAATTGTTAAATCTAATTTTAACATAAAAAGCGTGAGTGACCACTTTTAAAAACTGTATGTCGAGTTTTAAAAAAGAAATGACCAATTTGATGATCATTTCTCTTTATAACTCATGATAACTTTGATAGAGTTCCTGACGCACTAAACCTCGTATTTTAGCGACTTTTTTGATGGCAGCATTAGGTTTTTCACCCGCCTGAATCAAGGCCGCAACAGCCTCTAAATCCGTCAAATCTGCCGCTTCATCTTGTGCGACCTCATCAGACCCGCTGACAATAATCAAACACTCTCCCTTAATCGGGTGCGTTTCAAGTGATGCCAAAACCTCAGAGATCCGTCCACGTCTATATTCTTCAAAGAGTTTCGTCAACTCTCGAACAAAAGCGACTTCACGATCACCGTAAACAGCTAACATATTGGTCAAGGTCGCAGCCACGCGATGCGGTGACTCGTAAAAAATCTGACTTTCTGGATAAGCCATTTTTTCAGTTAAAAAAGCGACTTGTTCTGACTTCTTACGTGGTAAAAAACCATAAAAAATATGCGGTTGTGGCGCAATACCTGAAGCAATCAAGGCCGTAATGCCAGCACTAGCACCCGGTAAGGGCACAACATCGATCCCTTCTGATATACAGGCCAAGACCAAGTCATGACCCGGATCAGAAATCGATGGCAACCCCGCATCAGAAACCTGAGCAAGAGATTTACCCGATGCTAAAAATTGCAACATTTTCGAAAGTTTCAGCCCACTATTATGCTCATGAAAACTCTCTTGTGGCGTCTCAATCTCAAAGTGATTGAGTAATTTTTGTGTGTTTCTCGTATCTTCCGAAGCAATCAAATCTACCGTTTGTAACGTTTTGACCGCCCGAAAAGTCATGTCATCCAGATTACCGATTGGTGTTGGTACTAAATATAAAGTCCCTGTTGACTTCGCGCCTTTAAAGCTTTGCTGAAAATTCATCATCTGTATAAAATCTCCGCGCAATACAAGCAAGTCTCACCTGGATCCAAACGCTGACCATAGAAATCCCGACAAACATGAAACCCATCTTCATAGATTTCTTGCAAATTTGACATGGGCACTTTTTTAGCTGATTTTTCGTTCTTATTTTCTAGGCTATGTGGCTCTGAAAATTCAGCCAAGCGGTCGCGCAAGCGCGCATTTTCCAAGCGCAGGCTTGTATTCTCTGTTAATAATTTCTGATAGTTAGTTTTAATATCACTGACTTGCGTGAGTGTTGCCACCAAACCTTCTTCAAGCTCTGATAAGTGCTCAAAGAAAGACATTTTATCTATCATCAAACCACCTCAATTTCTGAAATATCATAATCCTGAATGTGATTATCCAGTCGCACCTTGACCGTATTGGACAAGATATTTAAACCAATCACTCGAGCTTGACCGTCAGTCGTTTTGATTGTATCTCCAAAATCTGGAAAATTTTTACGCGCCTGACGATAAAAGTCATCCTCATAACTCAAGCAACACATTAAACGGCCACATAGACCATTTAACTTGCTTTGATTAAGAGATAAAGCCTGATTTTTAGCCATCTTAATGCTAACATTTGGGAATTCTCCCATAAATTCTGAACAACAAAGTGGACGCCCACAAGGTCCAATCCCGCCAAAGGTTTTGGCAACATCTCGTGAACCGATTTGACGCAATTCAATCCGTGTCTTAAAATGACTCGCCAAATCCTTTAAGAGCGTTCTAAAATCAACGCGGTGTTCTGCTGTAAAGCTAATATATAAACGTTTGTAATCAAGTGTATATTTAACTTCAATCACTTTCATGTCGAGTTTGTGGTCTTGTACCAAACGTTTGACCAGTACTTTAGCTGCATCAGATTCCTGAGCAACCTTGTCTGCCGCTTCAAAATCTAGAACATTGGCTTGAGAAACAATATATCCCTCACTTGCTAGGTCTGTTGAGACCTCGCGCACAACCCGTCCCATCATCTTATATTTTTCAGTTTTAATCACCACAATATCAGCAATCGCATAATGGCTATTACTTGAAACAAAGAGATTGTCCTCACCGTGGGTAAATTTGATTTCGTAATTCATAATTTTCTTTCTTAATGCCTTAATGCATTACTAACTATTGCGCTAACCTAAAATAATTTTTTCTAGACTGGCTTGGAAATTCACATTAGCACGCCAATATTTTTGAGCTGTAAACACATTTTGCGCCCAATTGGCTTGACGTCTTTTGACAAAAAAGATAGCGAGGATATTGAAGGCTAAGCCCTGCATTTTTTTATCTTTGAACAAGGGTGCTAACTGCATAATTTGTAGCAAAGCCTCATCAGCGCTGTTAGCCAGTGTTTGGGTAAATTTATCTAATTGTTTGACACTCTCCAAAAACGCCTTATCCCCTGCCAAATCCTCAGCCTCAGTCAAGGAAGTCACAACTTCTGAAATAATACTAGCATCCGTCTTGAGTGTCCCTTGTTGCTCTAAATAATTTTGAATCATCTGAGACTGACTTGGAAAGGTAATGACTTGTGCACGAGATTTAATAGTTTCTAAGACCATATTCTCAGATGCTGTCAAGAGGAAGATATAAATCTCAGACTCAGGTTCCTCGATAGACTTGAGTAAGGCATTGGCAGCATTGATATGAAGCTTTTCAGCACCATCTATAATCACCACTTGCCGATTTGTCTCAAAACCAGACTGTGAAAAAGTGAGTAACAAGTCTCGAATCTGCTGTGTTTTTATCGTCTGACCATCAGGACCAACAATGTGTAAGTCCGTAAAGTCATTAGCCGCAACGAGACGACATTCCCGACACTGACCACAAGGCAAGCCGTCTTTTCGGTCCAAGCAAAAGCGAGACTGGGCTAACCAGATCGCCATCTCCATAGCACCAAAGCCACCTGAAAATAAGAAAGCATGATGTAATTTGTCATGCTTCAACACTTGAGAAAATCGGTTAAAAAGTTCAGGTTGTAAATCAGAAATGACCATCAAAAATCTCCGGGAACCTTGATTGTAAAGTAGATAAAGTCGTTGACACGACTTGGTCAATCGTTTGAGACGCATCAATCGTCACAATTCGCTCAGGATTGGCTTTCGCGATGGCTTGATAACCTGCACGAACTTTTTGGTGCATCTCTTTTGCTTCTAAATCCAAGCGGTTAACTTCGCGATTGCCTGACATAACTCGTGACAAGCCAATCTCTGTGTCAACATCAAAATAAAGTGTCAAATCTGGTAAGAGACCATCCGTCGCAAAGTTATTTATCATTTCAACATCGGCGACATCAATCCCACGCGCATAGCCTTGATAGGCAACCGAAGAATCAATGAAGCGATCAATGATAACGATTTTCCCTTCAGCTAAGGCAGGGCGTACTTTTTCATTGAGATGTTGTCTGCGTGCTGCAGCAAACAAAAGCAACTCTGTCCTACCATCAATTGCTGTATTTTCAGGCGCCAAAATAATCTCACGGATACTCTCCGCAATCCGAATCCCACCTGGTTCGCGTGTTGTTAAGATCGCAACACCTACTTGTGTTAATATCGGTAAAATCTGTTGTAATATCGTTGTTTTACCAGCGCCCTCAGGCCCTTCCAACGTGATCAAAATTCCTTTAGTCATAGTTTAAATTATATCATTTTTTTGCTAATATTTGGGGCAAATCCGCGATATTGATCAGACCAATCACATCGACTGGACGCACTTTTTTATAGTCGGTCACTTTGGTAATGAGTAAAACGACAGACTTCTGACCAAGTTTCATCTCGTCAAGCAGTATTTTTTCCGCCTCAAAAATCGAGGCAGAAGCTGGAATAAACCTCACTATCGCTTGCGAGTGAACCAATATGCGTGATACTGACGGTTTCTCAGATTCTGTTAAAGCGTGAACTAAAGCATTGGCCGTGATGATTTTACGCATGACAAATTTGCCGTTGCGGATGACCGGAAACTGAGTGTGGTGATGTCGCTTAATCAGATTAATCACCGTCTCAAAATCAGCAAATTCAGGCACAAAGATAACTTTTGATACAAATAACTGACCTACGGTCAAGGGTTTGGTCAGCACCTCATAGACGTGTTGAATTTGTGCCACGACTTCTGGTCGAATCACGAAATACTTATCTGACATCTTATGTTGCATCATATTGCGTAAATTATTAAACAACTCCAAGTCTGTTGAATACTCACGCGCACCTGCTATACCAGCCATAATAGCATCTGTCAGTTGTGACATCGGCATATACTTGCCTGTTTTATTAAATTTTTTATTGGCAAAGGCCTCTATTTTTTTGTAAATCGTAATAAATTGTTCATTTAAAGTGTTAGGTGTTGGATCAAGTTGCGGATCCATTTGATTTTCAGTCATATAAAAAAGAACCTCTCGGTTCCATTTTACCATTATTCAAGTGAATTCGCCCATGATTTTTGGAGCTTGCGTGAAAATTGTGAAATCGCAAAGTTGATGACGAAATAAATCAAGGCAACAAAGCCATATAGCATAAAAACTTGTCCAGCTTGAAAATATTGCCCCATCAAAATTTGTGAATTGCCAAATAGTTCTTGTAATGCAATAACTGAGTACAAAAATGATGTGTCTTTAATGACCGTTACAAACTGCGAAATAATGGCAGGTAACATTTTACGAATAGCTTGAGGCAAGACGATGTACGTCAGAATCTGAGCGTCTGAGAAACCTTGTGATTTGCCAGCCTCAGTTTGACCTTCTGGCACACCATTCAGCCCACCACGGATAATCTCCGCAAGCGCAGCTGTCGTAAAGACTGTAAAAGAAATAATTCCTGCTGGTACTGACTTGACTTGAAAAATCAAGAAGACCACAAAGATCCATAAAAGATTGGGCACATTTCTGACCACTTCAATATAGACACTCGCAATCAACTTCAAAAATTGATTTTTGCCATTACGCATAACGGCTAACAAAGTTCCAAAAATCGTTGAAAGAAAGATCGAAATAAAGGCGATAAATAGCGTCAACCCTAATCCTTGAAAGAGAAATCGAATATTGGTCGCCGTGAAAACTTGCGCCGCTTCTTGTGCTAAACTCATGTGTCATTTCCCTCTCTTTCTAGCCAACACTGTAGGCATTTTTATTTTTTTCTTCCATGCGACGCGCCAGAGTTGCAAGCGGGAAACATAGAACAAAATAAAGTACACCAACTCCAACAAAGGCTGGAATATAGTTAACATTCATTGATGACCATGATTTGGCCGTAAACATCAAATCTGCACCCGAAATAATCGCTACAGTTGACGTATTTTTAATCAAATTGACTACTTGGTTTGTCAGTGGCGGATAAATCATGCGGATAGCTTGAGGCAAAATAATCAGGCGCATGGTATCACCATATGTAAAACCTTGTGATTCTGCAGCCTCGGTCTGACCTTTGGGAACACCTTCGATACCAGAGCGAATAACCTCAGCAATATAGGCACCATGATATAAACCGACACAAATAATCGCTGTCCAAAATGCAGAAATGACCAACTCTTTATTTAAAAGCGGAAATCCATAATAGACCACAACAAACTGAATCAATAAGGGCGTATTTTGATACACCTCAACATAAACACGGCTAATCCCTCGTAAAACCCTATTTCTTGTGGCAGAGAGCGAGCCAAACACCACACCTAATAGCATGGCGAGTAGCAAAGCACCAATGGAAATCTCTAATGTATAGAGAAATCCCTTAGCAAATTGGCCGAAATCAGCAAAGAATGCCTGCCAACGTTCTAAAGCAAAAGGACTCATATAACACCTTTCTTTAATAAAAAAGCATTAACCATGCTTTTTTATTGTTCTAACCTGTGATACCAATAACTTATTTAGCTGTAGCATCTTTCAAATTATATTTATCTGTCATCTTTTTAAGTTCACCGTTTGATTTCAGTGTCTTAACTTGTTTGTCAAGATAATCTGCCAATTCAGTATTTGATTTTTTAGTTGCAATCCCGTATTCTTGACTGGCAAAGCCTTCGCCCATAATCTCAGTTTTTGCATCAACATAGCCTGACAAAATTGATTTATCAACTGAGAAAGCATCGATACGACCTGATGTTAAAGCAGTTTTCAAGGTTGGGTAATCAGCCAACTCAGAATATTTAAAAGAAAATCCTTTTTCTTTACCTAGTGCTTCAAGTGCATTTTTGGTAGAAGCAGATTGAGCGACACCAATCGTCTTACCATCTAAGTCATCAACTGATTTAAAGTCGGATGCTTTGTTCACCAAGAAGCCAACTTCATCTGTAAAGTAGGGCGTCGTAAAGTTATATGTTTTTTGACGTTCAGGTGTAATTGTAAACGTACCAATAACAGCATCGACTTGTTTATTATCAAGCAATGGTCCACGAGTTTGTGCAGTGATTGGCACAAATTCGGCTTTTACGCCAAGGTCTTTGGCAATTTTGTTAGCCAAGTCAATTTCAACACCTGTAAATTTATTGGTCTTAGGATCTTTATAACCAAAATTTGGCACGTCTTGTTTGACACCAATCACAATCTTGCCCTTGGCTTTGATGTTATCCGTTGCAGATTTAGAGCTATCTTCTTTTGATGCCCCACAGGCTGCCAATGTAACAACAGCAAAAACGGTTGCGAGTGTTGCCAACAGTTTAATAGATTTTTTCATTCTATACTCCCTTTTTAGTTCATATTCCTTTTGATACGACTTGCGCCGTTCATCAGATTTGAGTATCATGTGATACTCACTTAATGGTTGATAATCTTGCTCAGGAATTGTTTAGCACGTGGCTCTTGTGGATTGTCAAAGAACCCTGCAACATCTGTCGTATCTTCTAAAACTTCCCCAGCATCCATGAAAATAATCCGGTCAGCAACTGAACGGGCAAATCCCATTTCGTGAGTGACGACAACCATGTTCATGCCGTCTTTTGCAAGACCTTGCATAACCGATAAGACATCACCAATCGTTTCTGGATCAAGCGCTGAAGTTGGCTCATCAAATAATAATAACTTTGGATTCATGGCTAGTCCACGTGCAATCGCAACCCGTTGTTTTTGTCCACCTGACAGTTGACCTGGGAAGGCATCTTTTTTATCCCACATATTCACAAACTTCAAATATTTTTCAGCAGTGACCGTTGCTTCACGCAATTCACGCTTAAGAACTTTCGTCGGTGCCAATGTTACATTTTCTAGCACAGTTTTATGGGGATAAAGATTAAAATGTTGGAAAACCATACCGACTTCTTTTCGAAGTTCAACCAAATCTTTTTTAGTCGCATGATCAACATGGTGATTATTAACGATGAGTTCTCCAGATTCAATGCCTTCTAAAGCATTAATCGTTCGAATCAAGGTAGACTTACCAGAACCAGAAGGGCCTAATAATACGACAACTTGTCCTTCCTCGATCTCCAAATTGATATCTTTCAGAGCATGATAATCGCCGTAATATTTCTGGACATTTTTAAACGCTATAAGCGGCATTTGAGACTCCTCATCTATCTATTTTTATCCGTTTCCGTTATAAAATGTGTTTTTTACTAATATCTCACGTTTTATAACATGTCACAAGTTGTAACATGTGCTTATTTTACCATTTAATTTCTGAATTGTCAAACAATTCTTTCTGAAAATTTTCAGACTTACCACGGACTACTAGACACTTTTGATTGCTGAAACAGGCAAAAAACAGTATAATAAAGGTATTGATGGAGAAATTACATATGAAAAAAATTCTTGTTGTTGATGACGAAAAGCCGATTTCTGATATTGTCAAATTCAATCTCACTAAGGAAGGCTACGAAGTGTTAACTGCGTTTGATGGTGAAGAGGCGCTTGAGATTTTTGCTACTGAACAACCCGATCTCATTTTGCTTGACCTCATGTTACCGCAAAAAGACGGTCTTGAAGTAGCACGCGAAATTCGAAAATCTTCAGAGGTACCGATTATCATGGTTTCTGCCAAAGACAGTGAATTTGATAAAGTTATCGGTCTGGAGTTAGGGGCAGACGACTATGTGACCAAGCCTTTTTCAAACCGTGAACTATTAGCCCGCGTCAAAGCTAATTTACGTCGCTCTAACCTGACGGCAGAGACTGTTTCAGCTGGTTCTGATAAAAAAGAAATACGGATTGGTGACATCACCATTGCGCCTGAGAAGTATGCGGCTTATAAAAATGATAAGCATATTGATTTGACGCATCGTGAGTTTGAGCTCTTACACTATCTGGCCCAACATGTCGGTGAGGTAATGACGCGTGAGCACCTGCTCGAAACGGTTTGGGGCTATGATTATTTCGGTGATGTTCGGACGGTTGACGTGACCATTCGTCGGTTGCGCGAAAAGGTTGAAGATACGCCGAGTCGCCCTGAGTATGTTGCGACACGTCGCGGTGTCGGTTATTATTTGAGTAATCCGAATGAAAAATAAACTCCCTTTTACAAGCACCATCCTATTTAAAGCGGTAATCTCACATTTACTGCTTTTTTCAACTTTATTTGCTTTGAATGCGGATGGCTTCCTGAATCATCAAGCCTCTTTAATACGCTTTTGTATCTTTTATGTCAGCTCGCTCATTTTGCTGATCTGGTTTGCACGACGAATTTCCGTCGGTCTGAATCAAATTTCAGATCAAATCGACGATTTCACTGAGCAAAAATACACAGTCCGAAAACAAATTCCAGGCCATACAGAAATCAACCAACTCTATGACAAGGTGGTCAATCTCGGTGAAAAGACAGAGCACGCGCAAGAAAGACTAGAATCCTCTAGCACGCGACTCAACGGCATCTTGACCTACATGACAGACGGCGTCATTGCGACAGATCGTCGTGGTAAAATCGTCCTGGCCAACACAGCTGCCTTAGAGTACCTCAACGTCTCTGAAAAAAACCTCCTCTCTCGAAAAATTATTGATGCCTTGGATATTGCCGCTGACTATACTTTCCGAGATCTACTAGAATCAGAGCCTGAAATCATCCTTGATTCCGAAAACGCCATGGGCGAATTTACGACCCTACGTATTAAATTTGCTCTTTTCCGCCGAGAATCAGGGTTTATTTCTGGGGTCGTTGCTGTTTTACACGACGTCACAGAACAAGAAAAAAATGAACGTGAAAGACGTTTGTTTGTTTCCAACGTTTCACATGAATTGCGGACTCCCCTGACCTCCGTCAAATCCTATCTAGAGGCACTTGACGAGGGAGCAATCAACGATCCTGACATTGCACCAGGCTTCATTAAAGTCTCGCTGAAAGAAACAGATCGGATGATTCGAATGATTCGAGATTTGGTGACCTTATCTCGTATGGATTCTGATACCATTGCCCTCGAAAAAGAGGTTATTAACTTCGTTGCTTTTCTCCACTATCAACTCAACCGTTTTGACCAAATTGTCGGCAATAGTGACGAGAATGAAAAGCAATTTAAGATTGTCCGTCAAATCCCGCTACAACCAATTTGGATGGAAATTGATACCGATAAAATGGGACAAGTCATTGACAATCTGATGAATAATGCCATCAAGTATAGCCCTGCTGGTGGCAAAATTACTGTCAGCTTGGAACAGACAAATACACAAGTTGTTTTGCGCATCACTGATGAAGGACTCGGTATTCCCAAAAAAGACTTGCCTAAAATTTTCGATCGTTTCTATCGTGTTGATAAGGCGCGCAGTCGTGAACAGGGGGGGACTGGACTTGGGCTTGCTATCGTTCGTGACATTGTGAAAATGCACGATGGCTTCGTCTGGGCTAAGTCTGACGGAGAAACAGGTACGACATTTACCGTTGTCCTCCCTTATGCACCACTCGAAGCTGAAAATGATCCTGAAGTCGATGACTGGATCGGCCTTTCAGACTAGTCTGGTAGACAAAAAACAAAAAACTACCATGATGCCAAGGAACTCTCGGATCATGGTAGTCTACTTTTAGCAAGGAAACGAAATTGACAGAAGAAAATGGATTTAAATACAGTATATTAGCCAGTGGTTCTACTGGTAATGTGACTTATATTGAGACACCTGAACGTAAGATTTTAGTTGATGCAGGACTTTCTGGTAAAAAAATCGAAGGTCTCATGAATGAAATCGGCCGTAGTCTGAGTGATGTGGACAGCCTTCTCGTGACACATGAACATAAAGATCACGTGGCAGGATTAGGTGTACTTGCTCGTAAGTATAAAATAGATCTCTATGCCAACGAACAAACTTGGCAAGCTATTGGGGAATCCTGTGGCAAGATCGATACCGATCAAAAACACGTCTTTGAGATGGGGAAAATGCTGACCTTTGGCGATATGGATATAGAAAGTTTCGGTGTCAGTCATGATGCTGCTGCACCTCAGTTCTATAAGTTCATGAAAGATGGCAAGAGTTTTGTCATGTTGACAGACACTGGCTATGTTAGCGATCGGATGCGCGGTACCATCGAAAACGCAGATGCTTACCTGATGGAATCAAATCACGATGTTGAAATTCTGAGGATGGGTAACTACCCTTGGCGGTTAAAACAACGGATTCTTTCCGACCACGGCCATTTGTCTAATGAAGATGGTGCGAGTACAGCGATTTCTGTTATCGGTAAGCAAACTAAACGCATCTTTCTAGGTCACCGCAGTCAGGAAAACAATCTCAAGGAGCTGGCGCATTTGACCATGGAAAACACACTCATGCAACATGACATTGATGCTAAAAATGAGGTTCTAGTTTTAGACACAAGTCACGTTGAAGCGAGCCCCTTGTACCATATTTGAGCGCAAAAAAACTCATCCAAAGATGAGATCAGATAAAGACTGAAACTGCTGCTGCAACTGCTGCGAAAACAGTTAAAATCAGCATCAACCAGACAATGAGCATGACAACTTTTTGAAAAGTTGTTTTTTGTTGTTTTTTATAAGCCATATACAGATTTTACCGCAAAATCCAATGTTTTTCAAGCACTTAATAACCGATAAATGATATAATAATCTTATGGAAGTCTCCGCTAAAATTAAAAAGTATAGACGTCAGGACATGACCATTTTAGTGCCGACTTTGCAACCAAACTTTATTTGAAAAGAATACTAGAAAAAGAGGCGACTATGGAAGGTAATAAAATCAATGGCAAGACAGTCACAGAAGAGGACTTGTTAGGACTTGGTTATCGCAAATATTACTCTGACGACCTGGATGTTTTTTATAATAAAGATATTTGTGCCCACGTTGGGAATTGTGTTCGTGGTGACTCAAACGTTTTTGAAGTTGGACGGAGACCTTGGATTATCACAGGTAATGCTGAATCTGCTGAACAATGTATACAAGTCGTCAATTCTTGTCCAAGCGGCGCTCTCAAATGGCTCTACCACGGACAAGACAATTTAGCGAAAGAAGAAACGACCATGCCAACCTTTACATTTGAAGACCAAGGCGATCAAATTATTTTGATCAATTCAGATACGAAACAACAAGCTGGTGAAATTGCTTTTATGGAGGCTGAATCGACACTGATTATTGTCCATACTGGTGTTAATCCTGAATATCGTGGCAATGGTTTAGCTGAACAACTCGTTGCCAAGGTTGTCGAAAAGGCTCGTCGTGAAGACAAAAAAATCTTCCCAATCTGTCCTTTTGCTCAAAAAGAATTTAAGATAAAACCTGAATATGCGGATGTTTTACGTCAGGATGTTTGAGGGGTACTACATTAGTCATCACTCAAGTAAAATAAAACTTGTTAGCTCTATAAAAAAATCGTGTTTGGAAAATTTCCAACACGATTTTTTATGTAAGAATCTCCTAGCCACGTTTCATTTACAGAAAAAACTAATTACTATTTATTCCAAGTCATAATTTTTCTTTAGATTGGCTACTGTATAAATCCGAACATTTTCGGGTGTCTCCCCATCTTCGTATTGGAGTTTTGCCTTAATATATCCCGCTTTTGCATTTGATTCTAGCTCGCTCAATTTCAGATAGTCAGCATCGCCCAATATCAAGCGTGCCATGTTATTATCCAAATCTAAGGTAATGCTCCCTTTTTGAACTTTAAATTTTGAATAACTGGCGACATTATCCCCCTCAGATTGCAAATGATAGATTTTATCCTCTTTGATAACCCCATCCTGTAGCTTGATTAGATCTGCAATACTTTCTCGGTCAATTGAGATATTGTCATCTAACTCTGTCGCAAAAAGCACGACTGGGTATTGACTGCGCGCATCAGCAAAAATTTTAAAGCTGAGTATGATTTCTGAATTTTCCTTTTCATCTGTGGTGATGATATACTGTGTTTTGTTTTTTAAACCAGCGTACTTATTTTGCGTGTTCAGATAACTGAAACCACCAAATATAGCGATCGCCAGAAAAATCATAGCAGTCAAAATATAGGCTAGTTTCTGTTTACTTTGACGCGCTTCTGATATCTCAGACGATGCCTCTATAGGAGAAGGTTGTAGCTGTTCTTCCTCTCTTACTGGCTCCTCAACTTCTTGTAAGATCTCGTGATCATTCATTTGATGTTTGGCTTGTTCATGCTGACAAACCAATACCAAAGCATCTGCTTTTATTTTTAACAACGATAAGGGGGCTAATATAGCCGTCTTTTCATCATGAGTTAGACGTAACCCAAATTGTCTCACCTTCTCGAATAAGATACCTCTCTTTTTATTCAGCGTATATCGCTCTGGATCAAGCGCTTGAACCTGAAAATAACTTTGACTACCCCGACCTGTAGAGATTGTTTTAATACCTATTTCTGTTATCTCCGACCAAGGGATTGGCCCAATCGTCTGTTGCTTCAACAGTGTTGTCGGACGATAAGTTATCCCTACCTCATCAACACTCAAAATCACTTTACCCGCTGCCATCAGCCTTTGTAAAATAAGAAAGCCACCCGAAAGAATCAATAAAAAAGCCACAATAACAATAACAATAACAAAATCGACTGTATCATTTGAAATAGTGATCAACAAAACACCTACACCCATGAGCAAAAATACTATCCCGACAAACATCAATCCAGCAACTTTGTTTTCAACTTCTAAAGGCAAGATAAGCAAATCAACTTTTTTAACTTTAGACTCAATCTTTTCGTTACAACCTCTTTTAATAATGGCAAACCACATACCCAACAATAATACCGATGTCAGCAACATTCCCAGTAAATCATTGACAACTTTGGGCTCAGGACTCCAGATCAAGGCGCTTAGTGCAAGATAAAAAATGTAACCCAAACACGCACTGAATAGTATTGAAATCCCCCAGATTATCTTTGGAATTCGTCTAGCTTTAAATTTTTTCATTTTCTTTCCCTTCTTTTATTTTAAAATATTTTATTTTAATTATATCATAGAAATACACGGAGAATATGTAAAAATTATTAAATACTATATAACTATTTCAATCCTTAAACCGATATGCACCTTATGTTTTCATTAATTTGATGTATAATCTCAATTCCTCATCAAAAAAACGTCTGCCATCACTGACAAACGTTGATTTATTCATGTTTTAAAACTTAATTAATCTTTGTTTGCTCACAATCAAAGATTACTTCGCAGAATAAGGCTTAGGCCTTATTTGCAGAACCGAAAACGTCGATACGTTCTTCAACTGCTGCTTGAACTGCGTCAATACCTGGTTTAAGGAATTTACGTGGGTCAAACAATTTTTTAGCTTCGTAGTCAGCTTCGTTAGCATCGTAGTCACGTGCAAATTGACGAGTTGCTGCTGCAAAAGCTTGTTGTGATTCAGTGTTAACGTTAACTTTGGCAACACCCATTTCGATTGCTGTACGGATTTGGTCATCAGGGATACCAGAACCACCGTGAAGTACGATTGGGAAACCAGGAACAGCGTCAGTTAATTTTTTAAGGTGATCCAAGTCAAGACCAGTCCAGTTAGCTGGGTAAGGACCATGGATGTTACCGATACCAGCCGCAAGGAAGTCAATCCCTGTTTTAACCATTTCAACTGCATCTTCGATTGGTGCTAGTTCACCAGAACCGACGATACCATCTTCTTCACCACCGATAGTACCAACTTCAGCTTCGACTGAGATACCTTTAGCGTGAGCAAGCTCAACGATTTCTTTAGTTTTTTCAAGGTTTTCAGCGATTGGAAGATGTGAACCATCAAACATCAAAGATGTGTAACCAACTTCGATAACTTCTTTAGCATCTTCATAGTGACCGTGGTCAAGGTGAATTGCAACTGGTACAGTGATGTTCATTGATTCTACAAGGTTTTCAATGATGTATTTAGCTGTTTTGTAGCCACCCATGTATTTACCAGCGCCCATAGACGTTTGGATAAGTACTGGAGCTTGTTTAGCTTGAGCTGCACGCAAGATAGCTTGCGTCCACTCCAAGTTGTTTGTATTGAATCCACCGATTGCGTAGCCGTTTTCACGAGCTGCTGCAACGAATTTTTCTGCTGAAACGATTGCCATTTCTTAAGTTCCTCCAAAATTTATTTAACGAGTTAATTATACCACTTTGTGAAGGATTATTCTAGTTTTTCGTGGATTTATTTTATTTTCTTCAATTTTTACCACTTTTTTACTGAAAATTGCAGATAAATTTACATTATATTTCCTTAAGCAAAAAAACTTACGTTCCCTTAAAGCTCGGACTCGTAAGTTTTTAGCGCTTATTGTTATTTCATCTCGATCAATAAATCTTGGGTGGCAATCGCTTCTGCTGCCTTTACATAGATTCTCTTAATCTCACCATCAAATGGTGCCTCAATGGTTGTCTCCATCTTCATCGCTTCTGTCACCATGAGCGGTTGTCCTTTGACAACTTTCTCATCAGGTTTAACAAGAATAGTCACGACTGAACCAGGCATGGTTGCACCGACATGATGCGGATTAGAAGGCTCTGCTTTTTCTTTAACAATAGTCGTCGTTTTTATTGACGTATCCTTAACAATCACCTCACGGCGTTGTCCATTCAGGTTAAAGAAGAGTGTTCTATTACCTTCGCTATCCGGCTCAGAGATGCTATCCAAGTGGATCAGCAAGACTTTACCTTTTTCAATTTCAACAGAAATCTTCTCACCCACACGCATACCATTAAAGAAAGTCGGTGTATCAAGCAATGTGACGCTACCAAACTCATTTTGCATTTTTTGGTAATCAAGAAAGACTTGCGGATAAAGGATATAACTCAAGACTTCGTGTTGACCTGGTTTATAGCCTAACTTCTCAGTCAACTCAGCAACCACATCATCAAAATTAACAGGTGCTGCGTGCAAACCAGGACGGTCTGTGATAAAAGGTTTGTCTTTGAGAATAATTTTTTGTAATTTCTCTGGGAAACCACCAACTGGTTGACCTAAATCACCTGCAAAGAAGCTAATCACAGACTCAGGGAAGCTAAGCGTGTCCCCTTTTTCATAGATATCTTCTTCCGTCAGGTCATTTTGCACCATGAAAAGTGCCATATCGCCGACAACTTTTGAAGATGGTGTCACCTTGATGATATCACCGAACATCATATTAACCGTGTGATACATGGCTTTCACTTCATCAAAGCGCAAGCCCAAGCCAACAGCAGTTGCCTGTGATTGTAGGTTAGTATATTGACCTCCGGGCATTTCATGCGAGTAAACTTCCGTTTGCGGGCTTGTCAATCCTTTTTCAAACGGGGCATAGAATTTACGAACATCTTCCCAGTAATGGTTGATTTGTGACGCATTATCAATATCTAATTCAGGCGCTCGGTTGCCATTTTCTAAAGCATAATAAAGCGATGACATACTTGGTTGACTAGTTCCTGATGACATAGCTGCCGTTGCCACATCAACGATATCAACACCTGCCGTTACCGCCGCAGAACAGGTAATAATGCCATTACCAGAAGTATCATGGGTATGCAGGTGGAGTGGAATATCAACCGTCTCTTTCAACTCTGAAATCAAACGATAAGCCGCTTGTGGTTTCAAAATCCCTGCCATATCTTTAATGGCTAGGATGTGCGCACCCGTTGCTTCAAGTTCTTTAGCCAGATCTTTATAATATTTGATATTATATTTTTGACGATCATTGTCTAAAATATCACCCGTATAACACATGGTTGCTTCAACGATCTTCCCTGTATCACGCACAGCCTGAATCGATTGCTCCATCTGTGGCAGCCAGTTGAGTGAATCAAAGACGCGGAATACATCCATGCCTTCTTGAGCTGCAATCTTGATAAATTCTTGGATGACATTATCCGGATAGTTTTGATAACCAACCGCATTCGACCCACGAAAGAGCATTTGGAACATGGTATTAGGCATTAATTTTCGGAGTTCACGCAAGCGATACCAAGGACTTTCGTTCAGAAAACGATAAGCCACGTCAAAGGTTGCCCCACCCCACATCTCAGCAGAAAACAGATTTGGTAAGCCTTGGTCCACTGCTGATGCGACTTGTTTCATATCTTGTAAGCGCACGCGTGTTGCCAGAAGACTTTGATGGGCATCGCGGAAAGTCGTATCCGTCAACAGCACTTCCTTGCGAGACTTGACATAATCCACAACTGCATCTGCGCCTTGCGCATCCAGAATATTCTTAGTCGTTAGCGTTTCAATTTTCTTCACTTTAGGGTAGCGTGTTTCATCAAAATAAGGTTTAGATGTTTGATTAATGCCTGGGAAGCCGTTGACAGTGATATTAGCGATATATTTCATCGTTTTATTGCCACGGTCTCGTAAACGCGGTAAATCAAAGAGTTCTGGTGTACTGTCAATAAAGGTTGTCTTGGCATCTCCCGAAATAAATTCTGAGTGATTGAGGACATTTCTCAAGAACGGAATATTAGTTTTAACACCACGAATCCGGAATTCACGTAGACAACGATCCATCTTACGAATGGCTTCCTTAAAATCAGTCGCATTTGTAATAACCTTAACGAGTAAGCTGTCAAAGTAAGGGGTTACTTCATAACCAGAGTAGGCATTTCCGACATCAAGACGGACGCCAAAACCACCTGGTGAACGATAAGTATCAATTTTACCTGTGTCAGGTAGGAAATTATTTTCAGGGTCTTCAGTTGTGATTCGACATTGGATGGCAGAACCGAGCAATGGAATTTTATCCTGTTCAGGGATCTTGACATCTTTGTGAAGGTCAGCACCCTCAGCGATTAAAATCTGAGCTTGGACAATATCAATGCCTGTCACAACTTCTGTAATAGTATGCTCAACTTGAACACGTGGATTGACTTCGATGAAATAGAATTCATTGTCTTTGACTAAAAACTCAACAGTTCCGGCATTGACATATCCGACATGTTTGCAGAGTTTGACTGCAGCATCACAAATGCGTTGACGTAACTCATCAGGCATCCCTACACTAGGTGCAACTTCGATAACCTTTTGATTCCGACGTTGAACAGAACAGTCACGCTCATATAAATGCACCACATTGCCATGGGAATCGCCGAGGATTTGAACTTCGATATGTTTCGGGTTGGTGATGTATTTTTCGACGTAAATTTCATCTGAACCAAAAGCTGATTTGGCTTCTGATGCGGCACGCGCATAGCCATCACGCGCTTCGTCTTCATTATGGGCAACACGCATGCCTCGACCACCACCACCAAGGGCAGCTTTGATCATGACAGGGTAACCAAAAGTACGACCAAATTCAAGGGCACCTTCCAAGTCAACAGGACCTTCTGTCCCTGGAATAGACCCGACACCAGCTGCAATAGAGGCCTCTTTAGCCTTAATTTTATCCCCGAAAATATCAAGATGATGCAAAGTTGGTCCAACAAAAATCAAACCAGCTGCTTCAACCTTACGCGCAAAGTCAATGTTTTCTGATAACAAACCATAACCTGGGTGAACAGCTTCAGCACCAGATTCAAGTGCAATACGCACGATATCATCAATATCAAGGTATGCATCAATCGGTTTCTTGCCAGCACCAACTTGGTATGCTTCATCGGCTTTAAAGCGGTGAACAGAATACTCATCTTCTTTCGCATAAATCGCTACGGTTGAGATACCCAACTCGTTACAAGCACGGAAGACACGGATAGCAATTTCGCCACGGTTAGCAACTAGTAGTTTTTTCATATATAAAGCCTTTCAATTTTTTACAGAAATAAAAGTTTTCTTTAAAGACTGTGGATTCACAGTCTAGAAAAGTTGTCGCATCAATGTTTCAGTATACCTAGATATGTCGTACCTGCATGATAACTAGTCACGCAAGGCAGTTGACGAGAGTTCAGAAAAATCATATTTGGCTGTCATTTCCGCTAACTCTCGTCGTTTTTCATCTGCGGAAATGTTGAGGACAAAGCCTATCCCAACTGATAGGGTCAGGAGCGAATTCCCACCTTGACTCAGGAAGGGGAAGGTTACACCTGTAGAAGGAATCAAACCTGAAATCCCACCGATATTAACCAGCACCTGTGCAAACAAAATCCCGCCGACACCGATTGCCATCATACTATTAAAAGGGTCTTTGGCCTTAATCCCAACCATGAAAATGCGCATAATCAAGAAGAAGAGAATCCCTAGGATAATAATTCCACCAATCAAGCCTAACTCCTCAATCACAATTGCGAAAATGAAGTCAGTGTGGGCTTCTGGTAGATAGCCTTTTTTCTCGATTGAATTACCCAAACCTCTACCGAACCAGCCCCCATTTGAAATGGCATAATAGCCATTAATCAATTGGTAACCTGAATCTCCCGTATCCTGAAAGGGATTGGCAAAGGCAATAAAGCGTTTATTGACATAGGCAATCGAGCCAAAGAAACTAGGAATGACATTACCACCTGTAATTTTAAGCAAGGCTAAAATCGCTAGTGTTAGGGAGCCAAATATTTTCATAAAGCCTGTTCCCCAGCGATAAGAAACACCACTAACCGCAAGGACTGTTGCCGAACTAATGATAATCAGCAAGGCATTCCCCATATCAGGCATGATCACAACAGCACCGATCATGGCAACCATCCAAACACGCCAACCAGTAATAAAGTTGACCCAGAATTGATTGCGATCAAATAAGGCATTGAGATCATAAGTCCGAATTTTTTCTTGTTTGCTAGCAAAGGTAGCTGATAAAAACCAAACGGCAACGAGTTTTAGATATTCAGCTGGCTGAATACTACCAATCCCAGGAATAATAATCCAACCGTGTGCTCCATTTACCGTTGGCACAAAAAATCTGGCTATGAACAATAAAACAAGCATAACTGGAATCAAAATGCCAAACCAGTTGCGACTTCTCAACTTATCCACCTTGATGCGATAAATGACCACAATCATGACTAACGAAAAAGCAAAGAAAATGGTTTGATTTCGGAAAAGTTGATAGGGCGGCAAGCCAAGTTCTATCTGATGAGGAACGGTGGCTGAGAAGACCATAATCAGGCCTAGTACCGATAAAATCAGATAGGGGATGAGAATTGAGTAGTTTATAAAGTGTCTTTTTTTGAGTTCTTTCATTGTCATATCATTGCGTCTGTTACGCAACTATTATCCTTTAAGTAGGCACGCTCTAGTTATCGTCTCTGACAACGACTAGAACATGCTTGATCATCTCACTACCTGCTTTCTACCCTAGTCCATTTTCTTTGCGGCAGTCGCATCGAAGACTAAACATTTGAGTAGTTATAGTGATTAAATTCCATTATATCATTTTTTAATCTAAAAAAAAGAAAGGTGTTGAAATTTTCTAACAACTTTCTATCAATGTTCGGTTTCCATCTCTTTCAACCTGATTTAATATCCCATTTACTTCGAATCGTTCAGGTTTCGATATGCATGATGACTTTACGATCTTTCGGACAATACTTTAAAACTTGCACTTTATCCGGATGGGTCGCTTTATTTTTAGACGAAATATAGTTTTGTTGACCACATTTGGTACATTTGAGGTTAATTTTAACTCGCAATATCTCGTACCCCTAACAATTTTCTAAAATTAAAGAGCGACCAGATAAGGTTAAATAAAACGAAACAGCTCGTCGTTAAGAACACAGCCCGATAACTGATATAGCCTGCAATAGCACTCCCCAACAAAGGACCTGCCACTTGACCAAAGTTTGTAAACATTTGATTAAAACTAAAAATTCGCGAAATACCTTCCGGTGGCGTGATTTTTGAAAGTAGGGAATTGACCGATGGAATCAAAGCACCTGAACCGAAACCTAGCATGAAACGCAAAATCCCCAGTTGCAGAGGTGTTTTGACAAAAGCCATGGGTAGATAAATCAAAAAGCTATAAACCAAGCCAATGATAATCAAGCGATGACTGCCGATTTTATCCCCAATTCTCCCCAGAATTCCTGATGACATCATGGCTGATAAGCCTACAGAAGAGACGATGAAGCCTGAAATCATCATCACGTTACCTGTGTGACCATTGAGCTCTCGAATATAGAGGGTTAAAATAGGGGCAATCGATTGTACCGTCAGCTGCAAGATAAAACTTGTGATGAACAAACCAAGTAAGATTTGACGATTACTCACACGCGCAAAGACTTCTTTCGTCGGCAATAAATCATGCTTTTCAACCGGTGTAAAATCTTCTTTAACAAAAAAGATAGTCAACAAAGTCACAAGCAATAAGACCGCACCTGTGATCAAGAAAACATTTTCCATACCAACAGCTTGGGCTAAAAATCCACCTATGGAAGGTCCGATTAAGACACCGGCTACCATGCCTGTTGATAAAGTGCCTAAGGCATAACCACTTTTTTCTCTCGGAACTTGACTAGCAATCAAGGCAGTTGAGTTTGGAATATAACCTGCAAATAGACCATTCAATAGGCGCATAACTAAGAGCCACCAAACATTTGGTACAAAAGCCAAGGCACCCATAGTAAAAGTCATGACAACAGAAGCCCGTACCATCATTACCCGTCGACCTTTTTGGTCAGCTAATTTCCCCCATAAAGGAGCAACAAGACCACTGGCTAAGGCACTTACTGCCACTGAAAGCCCTGCAAAGATTTCGACTGCACTACCTCTAACCCCTAGTTTCTCGACATACAAGGGCATAAATGGCATAACGAGTGAGATACTCGCCGCTGTGAAAAATGTTCCTAACCAAGCAATTAACAAATTGCGTTTCCAATTGATTTTTATAATAGCACTTCCTTCCAGAATTGATGTCAATTGGATTGATGCATCAACTCGAATTTATCATTATTAAATTATCCTAAACGTGATAATCTTTCCAAGCCCAAAGCGCTGCAAAAAACGAACACTATCTTCCGACAGTACCCGCTAAATCTCGCTTATTAAACTTGCTAATTGATTTTCCAGTACTTCTATTGTATCACAATTTTCGATAATTCTGGTGGCTAAACTGCGCTTCTCATCTATAGGCATCTGCGCCTTGATTCGTAACATCGCTTCTGATTCAGATAAGCTATTGCGTTTCATGAGGCGTTTGATCTGGATGTCTTGGGGAGCATAGACTAACCAAGTCTCATCAAATCCTGTATAATCTCGCTCAAATAAGAGCGGAATATCCATAAAAATAATCTCTGATTGACTGGTCTCGCATCGTCTGAAAAGTTCTGTCCGAATGATGGCGTCTTGCACGCTTGACAACTTGTTACGCGCTACTGAATCAGAAAAAATTAAAGCACCGAAGGTCGCCCGATCTAATTCGCCATTTTTCAGAAAATAAGCCTCACCAAATGTATCACGAATTGCTAGATATAAGGCACCGCCTACTTCCTGTAGCTCTCTTACAACAGCATCTGCATCAATGACTTCATAACCATGTGTCCGAAGATAGGAGGTTACAACAGACTTACCGGTAGCAATACCACCAGTTATCCCGATTACTTTTTTCTTGTTACTCATGTTACTATTATAACATTTTCTATTCCAATTTTTTAATTTTCAAACTAAAAGTGCTATAATAGATTTAAAGAACAATATGGAGGAAAGCTATGAAAATCATCAATGTCACTAACAACTACCCTGATCTTGTCCGTGAGCAACTTAGAAATACAGATGCTTTGACGGTTGAGGTTTATTCTGCTGGCAATACTACTGTTATTTTTACGAAGGCTGCTAGCCACTATGAAATTATTATAACAAATAAGCACCGTGCCATTCGACCTGATGAACGTGAAGGCATTCAAAAATTTTTCCTCAAAAAACGTCTGGATCAATCTATCATTGATCATGATCAGATTTCAATCATTGATGAGCCAAGACTAATGGAGATTTCTTATCCAATCATAACAAAATAAAAAACTGCATTGTGAACAGCTCCTGGTAAAATGGACATGAAATAAAAAAAACTATTGGAAAGTCAACGAAAAACTAGACACGGAGTTAAGAGAATTTAAGAATTATATTTTTCAAAGTCTTTTGGAGACTTGTAATCAAGAGCTGAATGCATCCTTTTTGTATTGTAATAGGTCTCAATGTATTTAAAAATTTCTTGAGTAGCCTCAGCTCTTGTCTCAAAATGAGCATCATTAATAAGCTCCCTCTTTAGTGTCTTATAAAAAGACTCCATCATTGCATTATCATAGGGATTTCCTTTACGACTCATGCTAGATTGAGCACCGACTTGACGAAGGA
>ERZ650305.4-NODE-4-length-64592-cov-7.609852_pt1 | contig 64592 bp, 61 predicted proteins | sample MGYA00376241_ERZ650305 | MGnify/ENA primary metagenome ERZ650305 (study PRJEB26733, sample SAMN07839276) | wastewater metagenome | biome: urban; feature: artificial channel; material: waste water | place: USA: North Carolina | collected 2016-02-25 ... | reverse complement strand
GCTTATTTTTAATCTATTATACCTCTTTTCATACGTTTTTAGAGGTGCCCTTTATTTGATACAACAAATTGGGTTTTATGAATTGTTAAGTGAGAAAGTGTTTATTGTTTCAACTTTATTGACTTTCTTGGGCTTAATTTTGGGACTTCTAAGTACGTCTTTAATGCTTCTGGTAATGAATTTAATCCTTATTTCTACGGGTGCCTTCTTACTTTACTTTGACCCTGTTATCATGATCACGAAGATCAAACTTTTACTGATTTTCGTTATTCCTATGTATAGTGTAATCGCTTTTTTTATCAAAAGAACGCTATATGTAAGAAAGCTGATTTTATTTAGAGAAGAAGATATCCATAGTTACTTGAAATTTAGAGACCCTTTAACAGGATATCGGACAATTGATTCATTTTTCAGCAAGTATCCGGAATTTATAGAGAGCCTATCTAATACGAATCAAGAGAGTTCGAGACTTGTTGTCGTTAGTCTATTTTATGTTGATTTTTATATTCAGTATTTTGACCGAAATCAGAAAGCAGCTGATCAGATGGTTCGAGAAATGGCTGAAAGACTCTTACAGACTAGAAATCCGGAAGAATTATTTTTCTATCTCAAAAATGGTGCCTTCATTGTGCTATCAACAATTTATGATAATGAAATAGAGCGAATTAAGTTCGAAAAAAGAAATGAGTTAACGAAATCTAGTTTGAGTGAAATTGTTTTTACAACGGAACAAGTCCAGAATATTACCATTCGTAAAAGTGACTGCTATATTAGTAGAAAAACGACTTATACAGCGGATCAAGTATTAGACTATTTATACCGTCGTTCTGAAACAGACTTAGCGATTGAGTATATTTAAAGTGGAGGGGATATGTCAGATACGTTAAAAATTTTCATTTTTTTGAGTCATATCATTACGATAGTTTTTGCAGTGGCAGTTTTAATATTGATGCTTTGTGCTCTATTGATTAAGTCACTCGTTTGGCATAACTATAAAAAGAGGTATGATCATGACTGAATTCTTTATGATTTTTGCATTGCTCTCTATTTGGTTTTCGATTATCATCACACTCGTGGTTCTCTTTGGTGCAGTTCATGCGATCATTCAACGTTTTCGAGTGGGTGGCGTCAATGCTATTAAACCCCTGCCCAAATATCCCAAGGTAACCATCATTGTGCCAGCCCATAATGAAGCAATTGTCATTCAGGATACCGTCTATGCCTTGCTTCATCTGGATTATCCCAAGGAAGCCATGGAAATTCGTGTCGTTGCCGATAATTGTAGTGATGAGACATTCAAACTCGCTAAGGCCATGAGTGATCGACCAGAATACAAAGATTTTGATATTCAAATTATTAAACGGACAGGTACTGGTGGGAAAGCTGGTGTCCTCAATGATGTCTTAGAAATAGCTACTGGTGACTGGATTTGTGTCTATGATGCAGATGCCATGCCTCAGGAAAATGCCCTTTATTTTTTGATTCAAAAAGCGCTTGAAGACGAAGAAAACTACGCGGCTGTTTTTGGCCGAAATAAGACGAGAAACTATCGTCAGAACTTTTTGATGCGTTGTATCAACTTAGAAATTATTACAACACAAAAGATCCACCATATTGGGCTCTGGCATTTGTTTAAGATTGGTCGGATACCCGGTACAAATTTTATTATCAAAACTGATTTTGTTCGATCAATTGGAGGCTGGGATAATGGTGCCTTGACAGAGGATACGGCCATTTCTTTTAAGATTATGCAACAAAATAAACTGATCGCACTGGCTCAAAATTCCGAAGCCTTTCAGCAAGAACCAGAAACACTGCAAGCCTATTATTATCAACGAAAACGATGGGCAAAGGGAAACTACGAGGTGATTTTGGATAATTTTCACCATATCTTTAAAAGAAAAAGCAACTGGCGCATTAAGTTGGAGGTGTTATATTATACGGGGACTTTCTTTTGGTTCAATGTGGCTATTTTGATCTCGAATTTTTTGTTTATTGTCAATTTTGTTTCAATGGTGACGAAACTATTTTATCCTAGTTTTGTTATTCCATTTACTTTTGGTGCCTCTAATCGGCAACTTTCAATTATTTTATTAGTTAATTGGGTCTTGATGTTCTTTATTTATTTGCTTCAGATCAATATCGGCTTAGTCAGTCAATATGGCCAATCAACGTCAAAAAATTTGCTATACTCGATTGCATCTTATTTTACTTATTCACAACTTTTTATTTTTGTCGCGACCAATGCTTTTTTCTCACTCATGTTTGATAAGCTACTCCATCGTGATGGGTCTAAATGGTATAAAACGCAACGATTTTAAAAACGGAAGAGGAGCTTAAATATGTCCATACATCGACTAGTGAAATACTTATTTACCGTGCTTATTTTAGTTTCTTATATTGGCCTAGTGCTTTTTAGTATTTCGTCAAATAAAGAAGCTTTGCAAAAAAATAGTTACTGGGATTGGTACCGCAATTACGTGAGCCAATCCAGCAAAAGGACTTTTGTCAATACAGGAACTCAAGAAGATCCAGTCGCACTTTCAGAGAGTCAAGGCTATGGGATGCTGATTACGCTATTAGCGGCCCAAAAAGGTTATACGAAAGAAGACCAGTTCATGCGTCTCTTTCATTATTATAAAGCCAATCGTATTAGTGAACAAAATACGCTGATGAAATGGCAACAAAAGAAGTCGCCTAAACCATTGGTTAAAAATCAATCTAACAGTTTTTCAGCGCCGATACTTTATGCAACTAAAGGGGACAAGAATTTTTCTAATTTATATGCGTCTCAAAGGTGGATCTTTAATTACGCCATCGTTGGTAAAGATTATTATGGTGATACTTTGAAAGTGCTTGTGTTATTGAAACTTTATTGATGTTATATCTTAGATACTAAACTGATCCTCAAGAATTTTAACCGTGTGACTGCTTGTTCAAACTCAAAAAAAATATGGTATGATAGAGCTATCATGACTGTAAGCACAAGGAAAGTCATCAATATGAAGATGGCTCAGCATAAAAATGAGGACCTAACATGACCTATTACGATCAACATTTGCATACTCACCATTCCTATGATTCACAAGCCGATTTTACAGACTATCTCGACAACTCGACTGGCTTTGTCGTGACGACAGAACATTTTGATGTCGCAAATCCGGTCACTGGTCAAACAGATGTCCCAGATTACTGGGCCTATTCAGCTGAAATCGAACAGTTGAACATCCAGTATGGTAATCGGATTTTAAAAGGTATTGAAATCGGCTATTATCAACCCAAAGAAGCAGAGATTTTAGCTTATTTAGCAGATAAAACCTATGATTTAAAGCTCCTGTCTGTCCATCATAATGGTGAATTTGATTACTTGGATGACTTTGTTGCTGATATGGATTTTGATACGACATTCAGTCGTTATTTGGATGAATTGAGTGTTGCCATTGATCAGAATGGCAAACTTCAAGCTCATGTTCTTGCACATTTTGACTACGGGATTCGCTTATTTGATGTCACTCCAGAAGCCCTTGACAAACATGAAAGTAAATTAATCGAAATATTTCAGAAAATGATTGCGGCAGACTTGGCTTTTGAAATTAATGCCAAGTCGACCCATCTATATCATCATTTACCCCTCTATACCTACGCCCTGAAAATGGTGCTAGAGCTTGGTGGGACCTTGTTTACATTAGGGTCAGATGGTCACAAACTTGAACACTATGAGTTGGCTTTTGATGAATTAAAGACTTGGCTTAAAGCACAGGGGGTTCATCAACTGGTCACTTTTCAGGGTGGCACCCGTCACTTTGTTACAATTTAGCAACATTTGACGCCAAAACGCAACGTTTGGGCGTCTTTTTTTGTGGTAAAATAACACAATATGAAAAAAAGATTATTTGGAATGGCTTTGTGTCTGATACTTTTAGCACCGTCTGTTGGGACGGTTTTTGCCGATGATTCAAAAACAGATTATGATGCTGAAATCAAGGCAGCTCAGAGCAAGGCTAGCGGGATACAAGCAGATTTAGAGGCGTCTCTGACGACGGTCAATCAGGTCTACCAAAAAGCCTATGCGAGTAAACAGGCAGTCGCCGATGGGGAAAGCAAAATTGCTGAGCTGACCAGTCAGATTGCCAAAACAGATGAAGAAATCAAAGCACGTGAAGTAGTTATGGCGGAGCAAATGCGTCAGGCGCAAACTGAAAATGTGGCGTCAAATTTCATCACGATGATCATGTCATCAGGTAATTTTTCAGATATGATTACACGAATGGTAAGCTTAACCACTTACCGTCAGATGCAGAATGAAAAAGTTGAGAAGTTAGACCAGCTGAAAACTGCGTCAACTAAAATGAAAGCTGACTTGGAAAGTCAACAGGCTCAACTTCAAGAAAACGCCAAAGTCTATGAGACTGAATACGCCCAATTAGAAACGAAATTGGCCAGTCTACGGGCACAAATGGTAGATAATCAAGCACAAATTACTGATTTATCAAGCTCAAAAGCGGCAGAAGAAAAACGACAAGCTGATGCAGCAGCACGAGAAAAAGCTAAGGCAACCGCTGAGCCTAAGCCTAGCCAACCTGCAAATGTAGGGCAAACAAGTTCTAACCCTGATACAAGTAACACCGGAGGTAGTAGTCCTACACCCATTACGCCGGACACACCATCGGGCAACAGCATGACGGTATCAACAACTGGTTATTCATCAGATGGTGCCGACGGCATGACACCAGGTCACATTACTGCAACTGGCATTGATCTCTGGGTTAACCCTATGTGTGTGGCGGTCGATCCGAGTGTGATTCCTTTAGGGTCAATGGTGGAAGTACCAGGATATGGGATTGCAATTGCTGGCGATACTGGGGGTGCAATCAAAGGCTATAAGGTCGATTTGCACTTTAAAACGACCAAGGAAGCGATTAACTGGGGTCGACGCACGGTGACCATTAAAGTATTAAGCTAACCGCAAGCGAATTGCGGTTTTTTTGATGTCCTGAAAATGATCTAATTTATAGATTCTCAAAACGCTTTTTTATGCCAGATGATGATAGTTATGGCTACTGTCGTCCCAAGGAATATGCTATAATTGAAATATGATAAAATTTGGCAGAATATTAAAATCATTGAGTGGCTTTTATTATATTAAAGACGAGAGGGATGGTCTGGTCTATCAAACACGGGCTAGAGGGAATTTCCGTCAAAAAGGGACAAAACCAATTGTTGGTGACTTTGCAGAGTTTTCTGCTGAGGAAAATTCAGAAGGTTATGTATTAGCTCTGAAAGCGCGTGAAAATATGCTAGTAAGACCACCCATTGCAAATATTGATCAGGCGGTGGTCGTTATTTCTGCCATTGAACCTAATTTTTCCCTGAATTTATTGGATCGTTTTTTGGTTTTATTGACTAATAAAGGGATTGATCCCTTGATTTATTTGTCTAAACTTGATTTAGTACCTGATCTTGCAGTCTATGAAAAAACACGGGATGAATACGAAAAAATTGGCTATAAATTTTTCATGAATGATTGGCAAAAAATTCTACCGGAGTTTTCAAGCAAGGTTACGGTCTTCATGGGTCAAACGGGTGTTGGGAAATCAACCTTGCTTAATAAAATAGCGCCAGAAATGTTACTAGCAACCCAAGAAATTTCTGATAAACTGGGGCGTGGTCGACATACGACTCGTCATGTTGAATTGTTTGAAGTACACGATGGACTAATCGCAGATACGCCAGGCTTTTCATCCTTAGACTATGAGATCGATAATCAGCCTGATTTAAATGCTGCGTTTCCAGAGATTTTACGGGAATCCTTTGGTTGTAAATTCCGGGAGTGTACCCACACGCATGAACCTAAATGTCAGGTGAAACCTGCGGTTGAGTCTGGTGAAATTTTACAATCCAGATATGATAATTACTTATTATTCCTTGCGGAAATACAAGGCAAGCGAGAAACCTATAAGAAAGTGGTGAAAAAATGAAACTTGCACCTTCAATTTTAGCAGCAGACTTTGGTCATTTTGCGCGTGATGCCAAGCGTCTTGAGGTCGCTGGCGCTGATTATCTCCATATTGATATTATGGATGGTCATTTTGTAGAATCGATTACTTTTGGCGCGGACGTTGTTAAGGCCATTAGACCTGAGACCAAATGTCTTTTAGATTGCCACCTCATGGTTGAAAATCCAGAAAAATATGTGGACAGTTTTGCTCAAGCAGGCGCTGACAGTATGACCATCCATGTCGAAGCAACCCATCATAGTCATGGTGCCCTTCAGAAAATAAAGGCAGCTGGTATGCGCCCTGCTATTGCCATCAATCCTGGGACAGATATTTCAGCCATTAGACATGTGCTAAGTCTCGTTGACATGGTCCTAGTCATGACCGTCAATCCAGGATTTGGTGGTCAAAAATTTCTGCCAGAATGTCTTGAAAAAGTAAGAGAATTGGCAGAAATTCGGGAATTCCAAGGTTTAAATTTCGAAATCGAAGTTGACGGTGGTGTCGATGATCAAACGATTGTGGCCTGTCGTGAAGCAGGGGCAGATGTTTTTGTGGCCGGCTCTTTCGTTTTCAATGGCAATATTGAAGAAAATATCGAAAAATTGCGAGCAAAATTAGTTTAAAAGACTCATACTCATGCACGAATAAGTTAAAAGGGGTTACTAGCTTTTATCTAGGGATTAGAAAGTCAGTTATGAAATTTATACATACAGCAGATTTACACTTAGATCGGGAATTTGAGGGGTTAGTACAAGAAACGCCTTTTCAGCCTTATCGCATCTTAGAAAAGATTATTGATCTAGCCATTTCTGAAGCAGTAGAAGTGGTGCTTTTTGCCGGAGATAATTTCCATCAGTCACAGCCCAGTATCAAAATTCAGAACTATTTCATCGAGCAGTTGACACGTCTACAGGTCTATGATATTCAGGCTGTGATTATTTTTGGCAACCATGATTATTATAGAGAATCTGTCTATTGGATTGATTTTCCGGACAATGTGACTGTCTTTAAGTCTGAATCTGTATCGACACAAAAGTTGACCTTGAAAACAGGAGAAACACTTGCGGTATCAGGCTTTTCATATCAGCATCCACATCTATCTGTCAATAAAATTGTGGATTATCCAGAAAAAGATGTTACCTGTGATTATCACATTGGTCTCTTTCATGGTGAGTTTTCAGGTCAGTCCTTTGCACCAGCGAATTTGACGGATATGCTCGCTAAAGACTATAATTACTGGGCTTTAGGACATATTCATTTAGCAAATCAAGTGGCTGATACTGTCATCTATCCTGGTACGCCACAAGGTAGAAATAAAAAAGAAACGACTAATTTGGTCGTCTTAGGCGAAATGGCACCAACAGGTAATTTGATTTACTTCCGTGATCTGGCAGAGGTACATTTTGAAACGCTGACGATTGATTTATCAGACTGCCAGACCTTGGTTCAAGCCCTGACTTTTATCAAGTCAAACCTCATTGACATGACAACGTTTTATAGTTTAAATCTCGAAAATTATGAGGCTATTGCTGATAATTTGCAAGAGGCAGTTGGCAATGATGAATTGCTAGAAGAATTGCGTCAAAGTCATGTAATTGTCAAACTGAAATTAATTCCGTTATCATCAGAGACTGGGGAACTAACTAAAATTGTCGTACCTGATTTGACATTACCAGACATTGATTTGGAACAGGTCTACAGCCTCTTACCCCATAAACAAGAAATTCGAGCCGTATTTGAAAACGCTGATTTTCGGCAAGAGGTGCAAGAAAATTTGGCTTTATTTGCCAGTCAACACTTTGAGTTTGGAGGCACTTTAGATGAAAATTAAGCAACTCAGAATCGAAGGTTTCGGCAAACTTGTCAACCAGACCTATGATTTAGAAGATTTCACGACTTTTTTAGGTGAAAATGAAGCAGGTAAATCGACAATTCTAGCCTTTATTAAGTACATGTTATTTGGCTTTGAAAATGCTACTACTTCGAATCAAGAATTCAACCCTTTAAATTTTAAAACATATGGTGGGCAGATTTTTCTGACTCACAACAATAAATCAATCCGAATTGAACGTCTTAAAATTTTACGCAGTGGTAGACCAAGCTTTGTTTGCGAAATCAACGAGGGTAATCAAGTGACCATGCTTGATGAGTCGTCATGGCGTGACTTTATTAGACCGATTACGGCTAAGACCTTCTCTGAAATTTATTCCGTGACTCAAGAAAATCTGCAAATCTCTACGGTTAGGGATTATAATGCTGAACGGTTAGATGAGGAATGGCGGCTGTCTGCTACGACAGGTTCAGTGGCGCTATTTGATCAGATTCAAATCCTATCTAAAGCAAGGGATGAGATTTTTACAACAACCCGGGCAGCTAAGAAACCGCTTAATCAGGTGCTATCTGACATCGCAGCAGTCCAAGTCGAGATTCAGGAAAAAACGACTGAAGAACAGGCTTTGTTACCTTTGATGACTGAAAATGATCGACTTCATGATGAGATAATTGCTCGACGTGAGGCTCAAGAAAACTTGGATGCTGAGATTAACCAAATCAGACATCGACTCAGCTTTTTAGCAGAATATCAAGAATATGCAGAGCTGGAAAAGCAAGATTTAACTAATATTTTATCGGCTGATGAGGCTGAAAATCTACGTCGTAAGCACGCGCTACATGAAAAATACACTCAGGAAATTAGTGTCTTAAGTCAAAAAATCGCTGAAAATGCCATCGCCTTGGAAAAATTAGCCACACCGAAAAATCAATTCTTACAAGCGCCTAAAACGATTGATTTATTGAAGCGGTTAAAAGCAGACTATCCACAAGCAATTGCTGCCGAACAGCGCATTGATGAGCTTAAATTTACAAAAAATTATCTCATTTTAGCCGTCATCAGTCTTATTTTTATGAGTATCAACTTCACTTTCAGTACTATTCTCGCAATCGTCTTTTTGGTGATTAGTGCTGGTCTAGGTTTATGGCAAGTTAAAACCAGTCGTCAGGATCGGGAAAAATTAGATGAGAATCAAGTTGTGCTATCACATTTTGATGATAAGCTGGCTTATTTTAAAGATTGGCTTCCTTCTGAAAGTCAAGATGTTGTTGGAAAAGTTGCTGATCTGACCCAACTTGACGAAGAAGCTCAAGCCTTACATTTGATACTGAGTCGTTACGATCAGGTGGCAGATACTGCGAAATTAAGTGGCCTACAAGCATTGGATGAGGCAATTTTTGCTGAACTTCCAGATATTGATACAGCACCGAAATTGTTAGAACAATGGGAACAGCAATCACGTGATTTAGTGCGCTTAACGCGTTTGAAAGAACAGTTATCGGGCATTATTGATCTGACCAAACCTTTTAATGGAAATGTAGAGCAACAGATGTTAAATCAAAAAACGTCTGAAAAGATTCAAAAGTCAGATGAATTGAATCGTTTAATTGATAGACATTCTAAAAACACAGCTATCATTAACCAACAAAAAACAGATACGACACTTGCAACGTTAGCTGCTAAATTAGCTCGGAAAAAAGAAGTGCTTCGTGATTATCTGATAGACTTTGCAACAAAAACAACTGAAATTGCTTTGACTGAGCAAGTTATGGCAGACTTATCATCTGAAACTCTCCCTGATATTTTAAACCGTGCAAGTGGGATGTTAGCCATCTTGACTGATAAGGCTTGGCAAGAAATTTATCTGGATAAAGAGATTTTATGGGTCAAAAATGCACAAGGTCAAAGTTTAAGACTGATTGATTTATCAACTGGTACACGAGACCAGCTTCAGTTGGCACTAAGATTAGCCTTTATTCAGTCTAAAAATTTAGATTTCCCAATTTTCTTAGATGATAACTTCTTAAGGTTTGATCAAAAACGTAGACTTAATTTTTCAAATATGCTAGCTGAGATTGCTAAGGAACGACAAGTAATTTTGTTAACGAGTGATCAAAATTTGGTACCTGAAACGAAAGGAACGATTAAACTATGACACAGCTCAAAGATTTACAGGTTGGTGATGCTTTTGAAGGCTTGTATTTGATTAAACAAGCTGATTTGCGTCAAACACGGGCGGGAAAGCCATTTTTGGCCATGATTTTCCAAGATAGAACGGGTCAGATTGGTGGTAATCTATGGGATGCTGATGATCACATGGTTGAAACCTTTACTAAAGGGAAAGTCGTCTATATGCGTGCGGTGAAAGAACTTTATCAAGGATCACCACAAGTCAACAAAATCTTTTTACGTTTGCCTGAAAATACTGAACCCAATAACCCAAAAGATTTTAAGCCAAAATCACCGGTTAATGAACAGGAATTACGGGATTACATCTCCAAAACTATTTTTAAGATTGAGAATGCGACTTGGAATCGCATCGTTCGTCATATTTTCAAGAAATATGATAAAGAATTTTTCGAGTATCCAGCTGCTAAAACCAATCATCATGCATTTGAGGGAGGTTTGAGTTTTCATACGGCAACTATGGCGCAGCTTGCTGAAAAAATCTGTGAAGTTTATCCTGTTTTAAACGAAAGTTTGATGTTAGCTGGTATTTTATTGCACGATATGGCTAAAGTCATTGAGTTTTCAGGTGCTGAAAATACGACCTATACTTTAAAAGGAAATTTAATTGGGCATATTGTCTTAATCGATGAAGAGGTCTCAGAAGCAATACGCGAACTGGAAATTGATAACGATAAAGAAGACGTGACCATTTTGCGGCATGTGCTCTTAGCTCATCATGGCCTGCAAGAGTATGGAAGTCCAGTTAGACCGCAAATTATGGAAGCAGAAGTCATTCATCAAATCGATATGATGGATGCTAGCATTATGATGATGCAGACAGCGCTTAATCAGATTGTTCCAGGGGAGATAACACCACGTATTTTTCCATTGGATAATCGTAATTTCTATAAACCCGACTGGAAATCAAATTAATTATGACATTAAAAAAACCTTCAAATGTAAGATTTGAAGGTTTTTGATTGCTCTGAGTTTGCTTAAGATTTAGCAATTTCCATCTTAAGAACATCATTTATCGCATCCTTTAGGAAGGAAATGATTTCAAACTGGCTGGGATGAATTGTGTTACTTGCGATAAGATTAGCAAAACCAGTTGAGACAACCCATGTACCAGTCAAGAGAGAATTGATTTTTGTTTCTGGTAGTTTAGAATAGGTCGGATCATCTTTGATGAGTGTCCGGAAAATATTGTAAGAAAATTCATTGACGGAGTGATTATCTTCGCCGTGTTTTTCCAAATAAATGGTTCTATATAGTTTTGGATTCTGACAAGCAAAGTTAATATAATTGAGACAGAGGTTAATAATTGGATCATCATGTGTTTTTTTATTAAAAACCTCGTTTTGGAGCTTATAGTAAATCTGAGAGAATAGCTCGCGTTTGAGCGCTGCCATATTTTCGAATTCAGCATAAAGTGGTTGAGTTGAGATGTTCATATATTTAGATAGCCCGCGAGCAGTCAGTTCGTTAGGGCTTTTCTCGATGATAAACTGCTCAGCTGCACGTAAAATGTCTTCTTTAAAGATAGTCTTATTTCTAGCCATGTAATTTCACCTTTCTTAGTTATTTATTATATAATATAAAAGCTCAATTTACAAGTTATATGATAATTATAATCATGGTATAATGGAAGAAGGCAAGTTTAATCGCTCAAAAGGCCATCCATTACTGAGGAAGTGAGCATCTTTAGAACGGTTGAAACGCGTCAACGAATCCCTAGGTTGATCCTAGAAAAGCGAAAAGGAGTCAAGATGACAACGACAAAACTTTCAAATTATGTATTAAGCATCGAAATTCAGGATTTTGGTGCCGAATTACACTCGATCAAAAAAGATGATGTGGAATACCTCTGGCAAGGCGACCCTGATTTTTGGGCACGTCAAGCCCCAGTACTGTTCCCGATTGTAGGTAAATTGAAAAATGGGAGCTACACCTATGATAACGAAACCTTTAAATTAGGTGGTCATGGTTTTGCCCGCGATCAAGTCTTTAAGTTACTTGAAAGCGAAGCAGATGAAGCTATATTCGAACTGAGAACCAGCAGAGAAACACGCGCTGTTTATCCTTTTGATTTTCGACTCCGAATCACCTACAAGTTAATCGGGAATCAGTTGACGGTGAAATGGGAAGTCAAAAATCTTGATGATCAGGAGATGTACTTTGGTATTGGCGCCCATCCCGCTTTTAATGTTCCGTTGGAAAATGGAACATTTGAAGATTATCGTTTAACCATCAGTCCAGCAAAGTCTCGACAATATATTCCGCTCAATCCAGCAACTGGTGTTCTAGATTTATCTCAAAAACATGCTGTGGATCAAAATGACTTTACTTTGACAAGGGAACTCTTCAAGGATGATGCCCTAGTTTTTGAAACACCTGAAGCAACGGAAGTTTGCTTATCTAGTACAGTCAATGACCGCTCAGTCAAAATTTCATGGGAAGATATGCCTTTTGTCGGTTTATGGAGTCCATACCCTGCTGAAGCACCCTTTGTTTGTATCGAGCCATGGTGTGGTATCGCAGATGACCAAAATACAGATGGTGATTTAACAACCAAGTTTGGTATCAACACCCTCGCCCACGGTAAAAAATTCAAAGCAAGCTACACCATTACAATCAAATAGCTTAACGTTTAGTGACGTTTAAATAAGGGAGTAAATATGCGGATTACAGACTTACAAAATGGTTCAGACATTCGAGGTATTGCGATTGCGACGCCGGAAGATACCATCACCTTAACACCAGAAGTTGCTCAAGCAGTTGGCCGTGGTCTAGTGAATTGGCTTGTTGCTGAAAAGCAGTTGGGGCCCCAACTTGAACAAGAAAAACTGACCGTTGCCGTGGGCCAAGACAGCCGCTTATCCGGAGACGCCCTCAAAGCAGCCTTGATAGCAGGTATCACATCACAAGGAGCACATGTCATTGATACAGCCCTATCAACGACACCTGCCATGTTCAAGGCAACCCAGTTTCCTGATTTTGATTGTGATGCAGCGGTCATGCTCACAGCCAGTCACCTACCTTACTATTTTAATGGCATTAAAATTTTCAGCCGTGATGGCGGTGCGGAACATGAAGACATTCACTATGTCTTGACGCATACGGACAATAACGCACAGACAAATTCAGGCCACGTGTCCCAAAAAGACTTACTCACACCTTATGCGCAAGATCTGGTCAATCAGATTATCAAAGGAACAGGTCTCGCAGATCCACAACCTCTCACAGGCTATCACATCATTGTTGATGCAGGCAATGGTGCAGGAGGCTATTTTGCTGAGAAAGTTTTGGCAGTCTTAGGCGCTGATACAAGCGGCAGTCAATTCTTGGAGCCTGATGGTCATTTTCCAAATCATATCTCGAATCCTGACAATCCAGAAGCCATGGCAAGTATCCGTCAAGCTGTTTTGGCACATCAGGCGGATCTTGGTATTATTTTTGATACAGACGTTGACCGTAGTGCAGTCGTCGATCAATTTGGCAATACCTTGAATCGTAATAACTTGATTGCTGTACTGTCAAAAATTGTTTTGGACAAAACACCAAAAGCGACCATTGTAACCAATTCGCCGACGTCAACGCATCTGAAAAAGTTCATTACGCAACTTGGTGGTAAGCAAGTCCGCTATTTATGTGGCTACCGCAATGTCATCAATAAAGCCATCCAGCTCAACCAAGCAGGCATCGACACGCCACTCGCCATCGAAACAAGTGGACACGCTGCTTTCAGGGAAAATGACTTTCTAGACGATGGTGCTTATGTCATTGCCAAGATTTTGATGCTCTTACCGCAACTAAAAGCAGACAACCGGCAACTGAGCAACCTGATTGCAGACTTGCAACAGCCTGTCGAAACGCAAGAAATTCGCTTTAAAATCAACCTGGCCGATTATCGGCCTTATGGCGAACAGGTGATTCAGGATCTCGAAGCATTTATCACAGCAACAGCAGACTTTGACACCGACACGGATAATGAAGAGGGGATTCGGGTTAATCTGACAGGTGACTATGGTCAGGGGTGGTTCTTGCTTCGCATGAGCTTTCATGAACCCTTGCTTGTCTTACAGGTTGAAAATGATGTGCTTGGCAAAAATCATCTGGTCTTTGAAACTTTAGCAACCTTTTTCAATCAGTTCCAACCATTGGACAAATCTGCTTTGGCAAAGATGTTAAAGTAAACTAGGCTAAATCGCGTAGACATTTAAAAATTGGATGTTGGTCATTTAAAAATTTTATGACTAGGATCCATTTTTTGCATCTCAAACGTGCTAAAATAATAGCAACTATAGATAAGATGAGGTGAAAGATGACCAAGCAAACTGAACACAAGACACCAAAAATGGATACGATTTTATCTCATATCGGGATCAATCAAGATGAAGCAACGGGATCTTTGATCTCGCCCATTCACTTCTCAACGACTTACCAGCATCCTGAGTTTGGTAAGTCGACAGGTTTTGATTATACACGTACGAAAAACCCAACGCGCGCCAATTTGGAAGAAGCTTTGGCAGCGATTGAAGCGGGAAAGTTTGCGATTGCGACAAGTTCAGGCATGGCAGCGATCGTGTTGGCGCTAGAAATCTTCCCTGTTGGCTCGAAAATCGTCGCCTCACGTGATTTATATGGCGGCTCTTTTCGTTGGTTTAACGACCAGCAAAAACGTGGGATTTTCGACTTCACTTATGTGGTGACGGAAGCCGATATGCTGGCTGCTATCACGCCAGAAACGGACATTGTCTACATCGAAACGCCGACTAACCCACTCATGATCGAAGTCGACATTGCCAAGGTCGCTGAAAAAGCACATGAGAATGGCGCTAAAGTAATCGTTGATAATACTTTTTATACCCCAATTTATCAGCAACCATTAGTACTGGGTGCAGACATCGTTGTCCATTCAGCAACTAAGTACTTGGCAGGCCACAATGATGTCTTGGCGGGTGCTGTGATTGTTAAGGAGCAGGACTTGTATGATCAACTGATCTATAACCTCAACACAACAGGTCCTGTGCTGTCACCTTTTGATAGTTTTCTGGTCATGCGGGGGTTGAAAACTCTGGCGCTACGGATGCGCCAAGCAACGGCTAATGCTAATCAAGTGGCTGATTTTCTAAGGCAGCACAAAGCTGTTAAAGAAGTGCTCTATACAGGATTGGGCGGGATGATCGCTTTTAAAGTTCAGGATCAAGCTAAAATTCCAGCCCTGATCAATACTTTAGAGGTGATTACCTTTGCGGAAAGTCTTGGTGGTGTAGAATCTTTGATTACCTACCCGACGACACAGACCCATGCGGATATTCCAGCAGAAGTCAGAGCAAGCTATGGTTTGACAGATGACTTACTACGTTTGTCGATTGGTATTGAAGATGTGACTGATTTAATTGATGATTTGGCAAATGCCTTGAAAGTGTGATAATAAATGGCAACAACTTATAATTTTACAACAGCTCCAAAACGATTGGGTAATCACTCCATAAAATGGCAGGCCACTGAAAAAGATGCTGAGATTTTACCGATGTGGATTGCTGATATGGATTTTGAAACTTTTCCCGAGATGACTGCAGCGATTGAAAAATTTGCGAGCTTTGGGGTTTACGGCTATGCCTATCCAGCAGATTCTCTTTTTGAGGCCATTGTGGCTTGGGAAAAAGAGCAGCACGGCTATACGATCCAAGCAGATGATATTACTTTGATAGAAGGTGTCGTACCGGCCTTATCTGTTAGTATCCAGGCGTTCACGCAGGAGGGTGATGCTATTCTCGTTAACACGCCACTCTACCCGCCTTTTACCCGTTCGATTAAGCTCAACAATCGCAAGGTCGTGACAAATTCGCTTGTTGAGCAGGACGGCCGCTTTACTCTTGACTTTGAGCAGTTGGAACAAGACATGATTAACAACGACGTCAAACTCTATGCATTTTGTAGTCCGCATAATCCTGGTGGTCGTGTTTGGCGTAAGGAGGAGTTGGTGCGCGTGGCAGAACTCTGCCGTAAGCATCATGTCATCCTTGTGTCAGATGAAATCCATCAAGACTTAACCCTCTTTGGACATCAGCACCACAGTATCAATACTGTTGGTGATTACAGTGACTTTACGGTCATCCTAACTAGTGCTACGAAGACCTTTAATATCGCTGGCACGAAAAATGCCTTTGCCATTATCGAAAATCCGACCCTTAAAAAACAATTCAGAGACCGGCAACTGAGAAATAACCAGCACGAGATTTCAACGCTTGGCTTGATTGCCACAGAAACAGCGTTGACCTATGGTCAACCATGGTTGCAGGAATTGAAGCAAGTATTGGCAGAAAATATCAACTACCTCATTGCTTATTTTGCTGAGCATGCACCCAAGATTAAAGTCATGAAACCAGAAGGCAGTTACCTAGTCTGGATTGACTTCAGTGCCTATGGCCTGTCTCATGATGCTTTGCAGAAACTCTTGCGTGACCAAGCTAAAGTCATCTTGAATGATGGCACAAGTTTTGGCATTGAAGGCAAAGGCCATGCCCGCTTTAATGTTGCAGCACCACTTGACCACGTTAAACTAGCAGTAGAACGCATTGCTGCTGTCTTGCCGCAATAAAAAGATATAACAAGAAAGACAGCCTTGATAATTTGTGATAGGTTGTTTTTCGTTTTGGTTTATAAGTATAAGGAATTAGAATCCGTCATGGTAAATAGCCAATTTTTTTGTTATAATGTTTAGTGAAGAAAATATCAGAAAGTTGGTTTATTAAAATGGGAAAATTTCAAGTTGTGACGCATCCGCTAATTCAGCATAAACTCACTATTTTACGTCAAACATCGACAGGGACTAAAGACTTCCGTGAACTTGTGAATGAAATCGCCATGCTCTTGGGCTATGAAATTTCACGTGAATTACCACTGGAAGATATTGAGATTGAAACACCAATTACAAAAACAATCCAAAAAACATTGTCTGGTAAAAAATTAGCTATCGTGCCAATCTTACGTGCAGGTATTGGCATGGTTGATGGGATCTTGTCATTAGTACCAGCCGCAAAAGTAGGTCACATCGGCATGTACCGTGATGAAGAAACGTTGCAACCTGTAGAATACTTGGTTAAATTACCAGAAGACATCGATCAACGTCAAATTTTTGTCGTTGACCCGATGTTAGCGACAGGTGGTTCAGCTATTCTAGCGATTGACTCACTTAAAAAACGTGGTGCGGGCACTGCCAATATCAAATTTGTCTGTCTTGTAGCTGCACCAGAAGGGGTTAAAGCCTTACAAGCAGCACATCCTGATATTGATGTCTTTACCGCAGCCTTGGATGAAAAATTAAACGACCATGGCTATATCGTCCCAGGTTTGGGTGATGCAGGCGACCGTTTATTCGGTACAAAATAATCAGATGGATCAACTCGAATTTGTCTTAACACATTTTGGTGCCAGTAGAGAATATCTTGACGATGGCTATTATCGGGTGCAAGACTTTGGTGATGGAAGTTATGAACTTGAGTTTTCTACTGCCGGTTACTGTAGTACCTTTGATAGTCATCCGGCCATAAAGTTTCGGATTGATGCTGAAACCAAAGCCGTGACTTTCTTGCTTTACCGGGATATGGTCGTGAGTCCTATCAAGTTTTTCAAACCAGAATCTGAAGCAGATATCACTTTCGTTCAAGGGCGTTTTGATCAACTTTTGGCTAAATTTCACCAAGTTAAACAAGCAACGTAACACTGCCATTTGGCGGTGTTTTTTCATGAAAAGTTGCAAAAAATACTTTAATTTCATACTTTTTGGTGTTATAATGGTGAGATGAGTCAATGTGATTAAAAGCGGCATAAAATTTAACTTGGGAACAACTACTGAACTACTTTATACGTTAGGTAGCGTGAAAAGTTTTGGCATGACTTTTAAAATATAGGACAGACTCAAACGGAGTAATCTTGAAAAAACTAAATGTGAAGCAGATTTTGGTCGGGAAGCCTTTAAAATCAACAGATGATGACAGTCATCTTCTCACAAAATTCCAAGCTTTAGCGATGTTATCAAGCGACGCTTTATCATCAATCGCTTACGGGACGGAGCAAATTGTTACAGTGCTCTTGACCTTGTCTGCAGCTGCCATCTGGTATAGCTTGCCGATTGCGGCTCTGGTGCTCGTCTTGTTGGTTGCCCTGACGCTGAGTTATCGTCAAATTATCCACGCTTACCCACATGGTGGCGGGGCTTATGTTGTTTCGACAGAAAACTTGGGGGCTAATGCCGGCTTGATTGCAGGTGGGAGTCTCCTTGTCGACTATATGTTAACGGTTGCAGTATCAGTTTCAGCGGGTGCTGATGCCATCACCTCAGCACTCCCATCTCTGCATCCTTATAATCTACTGATTTCGATGATCTTGGTTTTATTATTGATGTTGATGAATCTCCGTGGTCTTCGTGAGTCAGCTGGCTTCTTATTAGTTCCGGTTTATACCTTTGTGACGATGACAGTTTTACTGCTAGTCGTCGGTTTATTTAAGGTGGTGACAGGGGATTTATCTTATCATGCTACCAGTCATATCGGGTCTACAGTGCCAGGTATTTCGATCATTCTTTTACTTAAAGCCTTTTCTAGTGGCTCAGCCAGTTTGACGGGTGTTGAAGCAATCTCAAATGCTGTCCCATTCTTTAAGAAACCTAAGGCGCGTAATGCAGCTGGGACATTGGCTTTGATGGCCATGATTTTGGGGCTATTCTTTACAGGCATTACCTTCCTCAACTATTACCTCGGTGTGGTACCTAACGCACATTCTACCGTGTTGTCGCAAGTTGCCCATACGATTTTTGATGGGAATGGTATTGGTCGTATTTTCTATTATGTTTTTCAGTTCTCAACTGCGATGATTTTAGCAGTAGCTGCAAATACAGGGTTTTCAGCCTTTCCTATGCTCAGTTATAACCTAGCCAAAAATAAATATATGCCGCACATGTACATGGAAAAAGGCGATAGACTTGGCTACTCAAATGGGATTATTAGTTTGGCTGCGGGTGCTGTGATACTCCTTGCGATTTTTAATGGCTCAACGAGTCGTTTGATTCCGCTTTATTCGATTGGTGTTTTTGTACCTTTTGCCCTGTCTCAAACGGGGATGGTTGTCAAGTGGCGTCGGGAAATGGGCAGCAAGTTCTGGCGTCATGCTCTGTCAAATATTATCGGTGCAGCCATTTCAGCGATTATTGTTTTGATTTTGCTGGTTTTCCGCTTAGCTGATATCTGGCCTTTCTTTATCGTCATGCCTATTTTGATCGGCATTTTCTATGCCATCAAGCGCCATTATACGGAAGTCGCGCATCAGCTTCGGCTTGAAGATAAGGTTGTGGATCATGTCTATTCGGGCAATGTTGTCATCGTTCTTGTTGGCAATGTAACCAATGTCGCTGTTGGTGCCATGAGCTATGCTCAATCTATCGGATCGGAAGTCTTAGCGGTTCATGTGGCTACCAGAGAGACTTACCGGAAAGATAAGGAAGTTGAAGCTGAGTTTAAGGCTTTATATCCCAATGTCCGTTTTTCGATTGTGGAATCAAGTTATCGTGATATCGTTAAACCAGTAGTCCGCTATGTCGATTTAGTGTCGAAATCAGCGGAGAAGAAGAACCATACGGTGACGGTTATCGTACCACAGTTTGTACCGAAACATTCTTGGCAAAATATTCTCCACAATCAAATGTCCGTCCGCATGCGTTACTATCTCAGCTGGCGTGATAATGTGGTGGTGTCTAGCTATTCTTATCATTTGAAGAAGTAAGATGGAAACAGTCGAATCCGACTGTTTTTTTTGGTGCATCCTGATATTGAAAAAATCTGTGAAAGCCTATTGTTTTTCAAGTTTTGAGGCAAGCATCCATACCAGTTGCAATAGCCATGCACACTTTCAAAAATCTGATCTCCTTTCCAAGCTGATGTAGGTGGCTTAAGTTTAATAGGCGCAGAAAATAGAAAAAAAGCACTGCAAGAAGCTATAAAGATAGTGCCACAATGCCAGTTCAGATGTTCAAATGATAGCATCCCTAGATCTATCACCATAAAAAATTAAAACGTTAGATGTCACTCGTCTCTTTATCCCAGACGATAGCGTGTATTGATTTTCAGTAACAGTGTTTCAAAAAGAATATCCGCAATGACCTCAAGTTGTAATCTGGAGCGTAGCCGTTTTCTTTTTGGGGTGCTTTGAGAAGCCACGAGACTGTTATTACAGATCTGGAAAAGTTCACTGTCAGAATTGCCACTGATTAGGCCACTTTTTACGTTTTTAATTGCGCTAGAAAAAATGGCTTCTGTGACATAATCTTCATGACCACCGAGCGAGAAAATTAAGATATAGTCATTTTCATTTGCAATAAACGGGATATTGGAAATGGGAGAATGCTCAGTAAAAGCATTAGACCAAATCCCACTTTGCTGAATTTTTTTAGAAAAAAATTTCGCAATCCCTGAAGAACTGCCAACGCCGATAATAAAACAACGATGGGCTGAAAGAATATTTTTCACGATGTCATTTAATTCATTCGGGTCAATATTTGCCGTTGTTTTTTGCGTATCATTTTGGATATTCAAAATGATTTCTTCAACACTTTCATACGGTGCGTAGTCATTTGCTGAAGAATCAGCAAATGCTAATTCATGTTTAAAAACGGTGAAGCTCGTATAACCGATTTTATTGATGGCTCGCATAATAGTTGGTGCTGAGACATGTACTTCCTGTTCAATCATCCGTAGCTTTAAATCAATCATCTTTGTATTCAAACAATAGTTGATGACTTGTTGTTCAGCTTCAGATAAGCGATGGTAATTATTCTTAATTTGAGATAAAACAGTAATTGCCATAAGAACACCTCCTTATAACTTATTTTCATTAGGCTGCTACATAACTGAGTAGTATTTTACTAATGGCAGAAAAACCATTGATTAATAATTTAAATCTAATATAATTATAGCATAAACCAATAGAGCGTTCTTGTATAACACTTTGTTTTCTGATTTTAATTAGGTTGCTACGTAAATGAGTAGTAAATTACTAATGGCTTGAAAGTCATTGATTAATAATTTAAATCTAATATAATTATAGTATAAACCAGATGGGTGTTCTAGAAAACTCAATAAAAATAAGGAGATTCTTACCATGAAAAAAAGAAGCGGTTTAGTTAATGTGTTTGAAACATTCGGTCGAAGTTTTTTATTGCCTGTGTCCGTACTACCGGCAGCGGGTATATTAAAAGGCATTGGCTCAGCGTTTACAAATTCTAGCACAATTGAGATGCATCCTTGGATGGCAAATCAAACACTACAGATTATCATGGGTTTTATTACCATGATTGGCTCAGTTGCCTTTGATAATTTACCGGTTATTTTCGCGGTTGGTGTTGTCGTTGGTTTAGCAAAACAAGAAAAAGGTTCTGCTGCACTTTCTGGTTTATTGGGTTTTCTAGTTTTGCATAATACACTTCACTACCTACTCTCGGTAAGTGGTCAATTAGTTGATAAGGCTGCTAAAAATGGGGAAGAACTGATGAGTTTGCATATGCAGACGAATGTTCTGGGCATTCAGACAATGGACCTGAATGTATTCGGTGGTATTATCACAGGTATCGTAGTTTATTTAGTCCATAAAAAAGCCATCAAGATGCAAGTCCCACAAGTATTTGGTTTCTTCAGTGGACCGCGTTTGGTACCGATCTTGACAATTCCAGCAATGGCACTTGTTGCACTTGGTTTCTTCTTTATTTGGCCTTATGTTCAAGTTGGTATTACAGCATTATCATTCGCAATTCTTAAATCAGGTTATTTTGGTACTTTTGCCTACGGTGTCATTGAACGTCTCTTACTGCCATTTGGTTTGCATCATGGTTTGAACTGGCCAGTCCGGACAACAGAATTAGGTGGCATTTTTACAATCGATGGCCATCAATATGCAGGTACAATTAATGCCTATATGGCAGCACTTCAAAGTAAACTACCAATTGATCCAATGATTACAAGATTTTCTAGCGGTAAATTTGTCTATAATATGTTTGGTTTACCAGGTTCAGCATTGGCAATGTACATGGCTGCTAAACCTGAAAAGAAAAAAATGGTTGGTTCTTTACTACTAGCAGCTGCCTTGACGTCTTTCCTAACTGGTATAACTGAACCTCTTGAATTCACATTCTTGTTTGTTGCACCAGCACTCTACGGTGTACATGCTGTCTTAGTGGGTATTACGATGGTTATTACAAATATGGCTGGCGCTGCCTTCTTAACACCAACTGGACATGGTTTAATCAATTACTTGATTTATGGTGTGCTACAAGGTCCTAGAACACATTGGTGGTGGTTATTCATTCTTGGTGTTCCTTGCTTTATTATGTATTTCCTAGTCTTTAGTTTTGTCATAAAAAAATTCAATTTCAAAACACCAGGTCGTGAGGACGATGAGGAAACTGTTGCCTTGCACGGTAAAGATGAAGTCAGAGCTAAACTTGGTGTCAAAACACAAAAAGATCGGGATCAAAAAAATAATATGCCACCAATCCACGAACATGCGCTGGCATTGATTGAAGCTCATGGTGGTGAGGAAAATATTTCTGCAGTTGATGCGTGTATCACGCGCTTGCGGATTAATGTTAAAGACGAAGATTTAGTGGAAAAAGACAGAATTGTTAATCAGCTTAAAGCTATGGGATTCACCAAAAGTGGGATGCAAATGCAATCAATTTATGGTGGATACGCCAACCAACTTAAAATCGAGATTCAAAGTATTCTTGGATTAGGGGAATAGTAAATGAACAGTATAATCATCACCGATTTAGATGGCACTTTTGTTAAGGATAGTATTTCTGTGTCACCAGCGGATATATTAAAAATGAAAAAAATGCAGGAAGAAATGTTGATTGGTGTTGCAACTGGTCGAAGCCTAAAAGAAATCACCTATATCGAAGAACAGACAGGTATCAAATTTGATATAAAAATCGGATTTAACGGTGCTATTGTTGAAAGCTTTGGAAAAAAAATCGTAGACACAGCATTAGATGAAACTCTAAAAAAACAAAATCATTGCGTTTTTGGTGGAACATCATATTAAGTTTGATGCTCTGGATGGTGAAGCGAGAATTGGCACATACTCTTCTGAAAACTTATCCAAAAGTTGGAATATGTCATTTCACTTACCGCCAAATGTCAAAGAAGCCTTAGAAAACACGAGAATTTATAAAATCAATATTAGGCCAAATCAAGATGAAGGCATACAAATTTTGGAGATGCTAAAAACAAAATTTGACTCAGTTGAAATTTGTCAATCTGGACCTGAACGGATTGAAATTACACCATTAAACATCACAAAAGGTAAGGCAATTGAACTTGTAAAAAAAAGTCATGAATTAAAGGTAGTCGCAGTTGGAGACTCTGAAAATGATATTGATATGTTAGCGTGTTCTGATTATGCCATTTGCATTGCGCATGCTTCTGAAGCAGTTCAAGCAGTATCCGATAATGTTGTGAATAATTTTTATGAAATTGATCTGTGATCTGACTCTCTAGAAAGGAACAAACTAAATGTTTTTCTCAAAAAAATCGAAAAGTTTACAAATTATGTCCCCGGTTGATGGGATTGTAGAGGCGATTGAAACTGTTAATGACCCAGTCTTTTCACAAAAAATGATTGGTGATGGCTTTGCTATTTTTCCTGAAAGTCAAGAAATTTATGCCCCAGTAAACGGGGTCATCACAAACATTTTCCCAACTAAGCATGCCTTAGGCATGGTTTCTGAAACGGGTGTTGAAGTGTTGCTTCATTTTGGCATTGATACAGTTGAGTTGAAAGGTGAACCATTCGAAATTTTGGTTACAGAAAATCAGACTGTGACAGCTGACACGAAAATTGCTCTAATCGATTTGGAAAAAATTGCTGAGTTTGACAAAGAGCCTGATATCCTCGTGATTTTGACAAATCAAGATCAGTATTCAAGTATTGAGTTAGTCGCTTCTAATAAAGTAGCACATCAAGACACCGTTGCGAAGGTTTCTATAAAGTAAAGACTTTCAGATTTGATTAGTGCATCGCTCGACATTTCTAATTCAAAACTTAACCAGTCAACTAAAAGTCTAGAAGTTGTCATAAATGAAATATCTCAAGTTTGGATAACACACAGTTCAAAAAATACTTTGATGATACAAAGTATGCTATGAGATGATATGAAAACAGATTCGTAATCAACAAAAAATGCCTGATCATATGATTGTGATCAGGCATTTTAATATATGATTTTATTTCAACAAACCACGTTCACGATACCAGTGGTCTGGTTGCCAAACCCAACTCGTGTCATACTGTTCTAGTAAATCGAAACTTTCATCAGGACCCATTGAGCCTGATTGATAGGGATAAAGCGGAGATTTATCTGCTTGCCAAGTGCTAACGATTTGATCGATTAAGGTCCAAGAAGCCTTAACTTCTTGCCAATGGCTGAAATTCGTTGCGTCACCATTTAAGACATCATACATGAGCTTTTCATAAGCCTCAGGCGAATTGCCAAGCGCTTCTGCATCATGACGGAAGTCTAACTTAACTGGCTCAACTGCAAAATTCTTACCAACTTCTTTCCCGTTAACTTGAAGCGAGAAGCCTTCTGTCGGTTGAATGTATATTGTTAGGATGTTTTGTTGAATATCTTGATTGAAAATATTTTGATCGTTTTTAAAGAGGATGTTGATCCGTGTCCCTTTTTCAGTCAAGCGTTTTCCTGTTCTAAAGAAGAAAGGCACATCTTTAAAACGATCCGTTTCAATGAAGAAGACACCACTTGCAAATGTCTCGGTTTTTGATGCAGGGTCAACAGACGGTTCATCAACATAGGATGGAAAATCCTGTTGATTGATACGACCAGCTTGATATTGACCTCGGATGAAATTTTTAGCAATTGTTGCTTCATCGGGAATACATAAGCTTTCAAGTACTTTTATTTTTTCAGGCAAGACGTCTGCGCTCGAAAAAGATGCAGGTTTGTCCATAGCCAAGATAGAGAGGACTTGTAAGATATGGTTTTGTACCATATCTTTTAACGCACCGGACTTATCATAGTAGCCACCACGATCTTCAACTCCGATAGACTCCGCAAAAGTAATCTGAATGTTATCGATAAACTCTCGATTCCAAACATGTTCAAACAAGACATTGGCAAATCTTACGGCAAAAATATTTTGAATCATTTCTTTACCTAAGTAATGATCAATTCGGAAAATTTGATTCTCGTTAAAAGTTTCAGATAGCGCTTGGTTAAGTGCTTCTGCAGTTTCTAAGCTAGTGCCAAAAGGTTTTTCGATAATTAAACGTTCGAAACCAAGACCGTCGACAATATTTTCAGATTTGAGATGGCTGGCAATTGTGCCAAAAAATTCAGGTGCCATGGCTAGGAAAAAAACTTTGTTGTGGCTTGTCTGATATTTTTCGCACAACTCATCTTGCAAGTTCTTCAAAGTAACATAGTGGTCAGCATCTTCAACGTCATGGCTCTGGTAATAGAAATGTGATGCAAACTTTTCAGCTTCAGTTTTAGAAGTTGTCAGATCAGAAATAGCATCTAAAACTACGCCCTCAAAATAAGCCTTAGTCCAAGGGCGTCGTGCTGTCCCAATGACAGCGAAATGTTCCGATAAAACACCAGATTTATAGAGACGAAACAGCGACGGATATAGTTTGCGCTTAGCCAAATCGCCACTCGCACCAAAAATTGTAAAAATTACTTGAGTCATATTGTGAGTTCTCCCAAAATTTCTTTTGCTTATTTAATAACAATTATATCAGAAAAAGCCTCAGAAGTTCCGATAAACGTATGGATTTGACGGTTTTTCAACCTTGTCAATCTGATCAGGCTTGATAATCGGCATTTCTCGCTTAAATGGCGTGTAGTAAGCTGTCTGAATTTGGCCTGTAATCTTCAGCCAAGTATTATCAGGATAAGAGACACCATCCGTTAGAGTCCTCAAGCCAAATACGCCTGAATCTGCTATACAGTGAATAATTCCAAATCGAAAGAGGAACTGTGCACTGGCATCTGTAGGGTCATTATAGACGAATCCAGTGTAAGTGACGGTTTTACCTTCAAAAGTACCAGGGAAATTATAGATCAACTCCATGACTTCCATGTAATTGTCAGAAGTAATCGAAATCTTAGCTAGATTTTCGTACTTGGCCAATTCCTTTTTCATGATCTTATCATAGGCTGATTTGGTAAAGTAAACACTGGTATTAGGTTGTAAATATTGAATTTGCGTGCCGTCAGAGCTATCACCAGATCCTTCAGCTAAAGGGAAATTAAAGCCCTTAGCTGAGACAATTGTCGCATCTAAGGATTTTGATGGAATGAAAACAGCAGCAAGCAGTGGTGTGGCCAGCAAGACCAGGGCAAAACCTCTTGCAAACTTAGTCTGTAGATGGTGATCATGCGTTTCATGCCGAATCCAATTCACCAATTGAACAATAGCAAAGCCCAATGATAAGATGGCTGATAAGACAGCCAAATAGCTATAGTGGGTATTGATATATTGATTGAGTTTGCCGGTCAGTTGTAAATACATCATCAGCTCAAAATAACCGGACAAAATAAGAAACCGAATCATAGCAAGCTCACCCCCAAACTAATGGTTAACACTAGAACTGAGATTACAAGGACATAGCGTACGATAAATTTTGGTTTAAAATAGGCGCTCATCATCAGCAAATTCTTCATATCAATGACAGGGCCATATAAAAGAAAAGCTAGAATCGGTGCCGGTCCAAATAGACTAATCAAGCTCGCGCCGATAAAGGCATCCGCCTCACTACAAAGCGAGAGCAAGAAAGCGAAGACCATCATCACGATAATGCCGAGTAATGGCGTATGGGTCACAGTCGTCAGCAGTTTCGTTGGCACGAAAACTTGAATAGATGAGGCGACTAAACTCCCGAAAATGAGGTACCGACCAGTATCAAAAAACTCGTCAACGGCGTGAGAGAGTGCAGCCCAAATCTTTTGTCCCCGAGATAACTTAGCTACTGGATGATCGTGTTCGCTAACTCTTGGTCGATCGAGTAGTATTGGCTCATCTAAGCGATAAGCAAGCAGTAAACCAACGACTAAAGCCATCACCATAGCGCCGCTTAGGCGCAATAGCGCAAATTTGAAAGAATTGCCAAAGGCGATAAAGGTTGCAAGTAAAACGACGGGGTTGATCATGGGCGCTGCGATGAGAAAGGGTATACCGGTATAGGTTGGTACTTTCTTTTCGAGGAAGCGATTGACGATGGGCACAATCCCGCACTCGCAGGATGGAAAAAAGAAGCCTGCCACGATGCCAACGATAATACGCCAGAAACGGTTTTTCGGTAGAAATCTGTTGACTAGTTCAGGTGATAGGTAGGTTTCGATGATACCTGAAATGAGGCAGCCAAAGAGGACGAAAGGCAGAGCTTCAATAATGATCGAAAGAAAGATCGCAGCGAGTTGAGAGAGCGCATCTGGTAGATGACTAATCATGGGCAGCCTGGTCTTTTTCAGTTAGAGGTGCTTCGAATTTTTTTAGAAAATCTTCTGGGGATTTGATCTTCTTATCGGACGTCTTCTCGATTTTATCAGGGTCAGTGAATTCGACTTGTGGTGGAAGTGCTGCTAGGTCTTCTAAGACCTTATCTAGATCATCACGTTTTTTAAAAGTTAAGGCCATATGTTTTTACTCTTTTCTATAAGAAGTGATATGCTAAATTAACTCAATATAGCTAACATTTTTGACTATTTTCGCCACTTCATTGTTGATAAGTCTTGAAATTAGTAAAAAAAGCTCAAAAATTTTGTTTCCTTTATTGAGTTAAATGAGTATACTTACATTTTACACCATTTTTCATGAAAATATTTGATTCCAAACAAAAAACATCTTTTTTTGCGGTGAAATACTTGCTTTTTTTCAAAAAACCTTTATAATTAGATAGTAATGGTAGATTGTCGTATTGCGCGGTCTGTCTAAAAAAATATATTTTTTATTCTAAAGGAGACATTTTTAAAAATGGCTAAAGAAAAATACGATCGTTCGAAACCACACGTTAATATCGGTACTATCGGACACGTTGACCATGGTAAAACTACACTTACTGCTGCAATCACGACTGTATTGTCACGTCGTTTGCCTTCATCAGTAAACACACCTAAAGACTACGCTTCAATTGACGCAGCGCCAGAAGAACGCGAACGCGGTATTACAATCAATACTGCTCACGTTGAGTACGAAACTGAAGCACGTCACTATGCCCATATCGATGCCCCAGGTCACGCGGACTACGTTAAAAACATGATCACTGGTGCCGCTCAAATGGATGGCGCTATCTTGGTAGTAGCTGCAACTGACGGACCTATGCCACAAACTCGTGAGCACATCTTGCTTTCACGTCAAGTTGGTGTTGGTAAATTGATCGTTTTCCTCAACAAAAAAGACCTTGTTGATGATGAAGAATTGATCGAACTCGTTGAAATGGAAGTTCGTGACCTCTTATCAGAATACGACTTCCCAGGCGATGACACACCAGTTATCGTTGGTTCAGCACTTAAAGCCCTTGAAGGCGATGCTGAATACGAAGACATCATCATGGAATTGATGGATACTGTTGACTCATACATCCCAACTCCAGAACGTGATACTGACAAACCTTTGCTTTTGCCAGTCGAAGATGTATTCTCAATCACTGGTCGTGGTACAGTTGCTTCAGGTCGTATCGACCGTGGTACAGTTCACGTCAATGACGAAATCTCTATCGTTGGTATCAAAGAAGAAATTTCAAACGCTATCGTAACTGGTGTTGAAATGTTCCGTAAACAACTTGACGAAGGTCTTGCTGGCGATAACGTTGGTGTTCTTCTTCGTGGTGTTCAACGTGACGATATCGAACGTGGTCAAGTTATTGCTAAACCAGGTTCAATCACACCTCACAAACAATTCAAAGGCGAAGTTTATATCTTGTCTAAAGAAGAAGGTGGCCGTCATACGCCATTCTTCGACAACTACCGTCCACAGTTCTACTTCCGTACAACTGACGTAACTGGTTCAATCAAACTCCCAGCTGGTACTGAAATGGTAATGCCTGGTGACAACGTTTCTATCGACGTTGAATTGATCCACCCAATCGCCGTTGAACAAGGTACTACTTTCTCTATTCGTGAAGGTGGCCGTACTGTTGGTTCAGGTATCGTTGCAGAAATCGAAGCTTAATTCATTTAGACTTCCAAATCTATTTATTGGTCGGACAATAAATAGAAAAGCACTCAGAGTAATCTGAGTGCTTTTTCTGTATTATTTTGAGTTCTTGAGTGGGTGAGTCATCTTTAAAAGGAGAAAAAATAAGCTCATATGAGCTTATTGGCACTAGTCTTTAACGAAAACACCACGATCAACAAGCGCATTCATTTGGAAATAAAATTTTTCTTGGATCATTTTGTTATCTTCAGATTTGAAGATGTTCATGTTTTTCAGACCTGATTTATCTGTGATAGATAGTTTAAATCCGGTTAAATCTGAGTTAACGATGATTTTAAGCAAGGGGCCATCACCTGAGTTAGGTACGCTTTCTAAAATGCGTGTAAGCTCATAGTTGCCAAGTCTATTTTTGATAAAAGTTGTATCCATGAGGGTATACTTTTTGATGCTAGGTGATAGCTTGTATGTATTTTGACTATCTTCCAAGTGTTTTTCTGTGACAAATGCCATGTTTAGATTTTTGATTGGTCTGATAAGTTAGACCAATCAAATCTCCTTTCTAGTTATGTGATGAGTTTTGCGTAATAACTGTTTTTAAAATATGGACGAAGTCAGTAATCTCTTGAGAAGTTGTTAGATCTGATAAAGAGATTCTAACAGATTCTTTGAGCTTGACAGATGCTTTGCCGTAAACTGCTTCAAGAACGTGCGAAGGTTCAATTGCACCAGCGGTACAGGCAGAACCTGTGGAGATTGCGACGCCTTGAAGGTCAAGTTTCATTAGTAAGAGGTCTTGGTTAAAGCTAGGAAAACCGAGGTTGAGGACGTGAGGCATAGTTTTGCCGAACTCGTTAACATAGTAGTTAAGACCATCAAGTTCTGATAGCAGTTGTGTCTTAAGTGCTGAGACTTTGTTATAATTGGCGTCGAGCTGTTCAGCGGATACTTCAAGTGCTTTGGCCATGCCAACGATGTTATGGATACTTTCAGTGCCGGCACGTCGACTGTTCTCTTGATCACCACCGTGAATGAGGTTATCAAACTGCAAGTCACCATGGTAGAGGAAGCCAACACCTTTAGGCCCGTGGAATTTATGGGCGGAAGCGGATAGGAAATCGATGCCTAGTGCTACTGGATGAATGGGCAGTTTACCCATAACCTGAACGGCATCGACATGAAAGACAGCTTGATGTGTTTTGAGACGGTCGGCAATCTCAGCGATAGGCAGAATTTGACCTGTCTCGTTATTGGCGTACATAGTTGAAACTAGGATGGTGTCATCTCGAAGGGCGTTAGTAATGAGGTCAGGGGTAAAGCTACCATCGGGGTTAGGTTTGACAAGCGTAACATCAAAGCCGTGGCGGTCTTGTAAGTATAGAACTGTATGTAAAACGGCGTGGTGCTCAATGGTCGTCGTGATGATATGATTGCCTTTGGCTCGGTTAGCCAAGGCGTAACCGATGAGGGCTTGGTTATTGGCCTCAGAGCCGCCAGAAGTAAAGATAAGGTTTCTGGCTGGGACATCTAGGATGGTCGCAATTGTTTTACGGGCCTCACGAATGATTTTTCCAGCTGAGCGTCCGTAGCTATGAATGCTAGAGGGGTTGCCAAAAGTCGTATTGAGTGTCTCTAACATGACTTGTGAGACTGCGGGTAGAACAGGAGTGGTTGCTGCATTATCAAGATAAATCATGGGATTACCTATTGTATTAAGGCTCAGGCTTTTGACCGGGAATCGGACAAAAAACACTGAGCCTTGTCTATCATTTCTATGTCAGTTAATCAGCTGCTTTGTTGTATTGAAAGAGAGGGCTGACAGGTTTGTTTTCGTGGATACGGATAATAGCGTGGGCAAGTAATGGTGCTGCACTGAGATATTTAATCGCATCAGGTTTAGGGGTTTCAGTTTTAACAGAGTCAGTTACGAGGACTTCTGAAATTGGTGCAGCATTTAAGCGGTTAGCAGCACCTGGTGTGAATAGACCGTGAGATGCAACGGCATAGACATCCATAGCACCAGCATCTTTTGCGATAACAGCAGCACTAGAGAAAGTTTTACCTGTGTTTAAAATGTCATCAATCAAAATGACGTTCTTATTTTTAACATCACCAATAATATAGCCATTCTCACGTTTTTGATCATCATCTGCATAATCAACAATCGCAAGTGGACTCTCAAGATAGTCTGCCAAAGAACGCGCACGCTTGATACCTGAGTTTTTAGGTGCAACAACGACAACATCATCACCGACTAGGCCTTGTGACTGATAATATTCAGCAAACAAGGGCACAGTATAGAGATTGTCAGCAGGAATATCAAAGAAACCTTGCACCTGAACTGCATGCAAATCAAGGGTCAAAATACGATCAGCACCTGCTGTTGTCAGCATGTTAGCAACGAGTTTAGCCGTAATGGGTTCGCGTGGTGATGCCGTTCTATCTTGACGTGCATAACCATAGTAAGGCATCACGATATTGACAGTATTAGCACTGGCACGTTTACAAGCATCAATCATGATGAGTAATTCCCACAGGTGTGTATTGACAGGATAAGATGTGGACTGTACGATGAAGATGTCGTAACCACGGACACTTTCTTCAATATTGATTTGAATTTCACCATCAGAAAACTGTTTAGATTCGATTTTGCTGAGGGGAATACCAGCACATTCAGAAATTTTTTGCGCCAATTCTAAGTTTGAGTTAAGTGAGAAGAGTTTGATATGCTTGTCTTTGTAAGTCATTTTCGTCCATTTCTACAAATAAATTTACTGATTCTATTTTACCAAAAAAAAGACAAAAAGAGTAGTCCTATCTGATCGTGGGATAATTTTGCATATGGCAGTGCATAAAATATCCATTTGTATCTAAGAAAATGGTAAAGAAGCTGTAAGATAGGGGGGAATCTTCAGACGATAGAAGGGTTGAATTCTCTGCTATGATGCGGGAACCGAGCGATTAGGATATGGCTTGACTTTAAAATTAGGAAGTGCTAAAAAACAAGTGTAAACGATTTCAGAAAAAGATGAGTTTTTTCTGAAAGTTTATCTATACCAAAATTAAATTTAGGGCGAGTATCACGATCAACTTGATTGGTGAACTTAAAAAAGGAGGCCTATCTCATGAAAAAATCAAAAATCATCTCACTTTTAGCAGTTTCTGCATTATCAGTGACATTCCTGACAGCTTGTGGTGGTTCAGACGACAAAAAAGCAGAAGACAAAACGACGGATTCAGCTAAAACTGCTGAAGCTTTCACTGGTGCCACTCAAGGAACAGATAGTTTTGATACTTTGTCAAAAGGTTTCGCAGCTAATGGTGCTTGGTTAAATGCGGCGACAAAAGATATCGATGCATCTGACAAAGTCTTGACAGTCGAAGGTTTATTTGCAGGAGATGGTCAAGTCAACCGTGAACTTGCCCTTTACAAATCAGGTGCTGATCATAAACCAGAAAAAACTTATACCTTGACAGTTAAAAAATTAGTTGTGAAGTCACCAGGTTTTGCTATTGCACAAGGAACTGTTAAAGGAGATGTTTATGTCAATGCAACTGGCTTCAAGTTTGAAGGTACTGGTAAAATTGATGGGAATCTAATTTTTGCTTCTGAAGATTTGAAAACAGCTTATGAAGCACTTGATGCTGCTGATAAAGGTAGTGTAACAGGAGAAGTGAAAGTTGAAGCTTCTGATGTTACAGCTGTTAAACCAGGTGCGATTACTGTTGCTACTAAAGGTGGCGCAATCAGCTACGATAAAGTTTCTGACGTTAAAACAGGCGCAACTCATGGCACTGAAAAATTTACTGACTTAGCTGATACAATGGGTAAAGATGGTGCATGGCTCGGTGCAGCAACTGCTGATATTGATGCTGCTGACAAAACTTTGACAATCGATGGGACTTTCCTTGGCTCTAAAGGTGAAATTGCTCGTAAAGTCGGTCTTTATACACAAAATGACAAACACCAAGTCACTAAAACATTTACAGTGACTGTTAAGAAAGTCGTTGTTAATTCACCATTTACTGTAATTTCTAACGGTGGTATCAAAGGTGATGTCTATGTAACTAAATCAGCGATTGGTTTTGCTGCCCAAAATGGTAAAGATGTAGATGGCAAACAAGTCACTGCTAAAATTGATGGTAACCTCTACTTTGCGACACAAGATCAACTTGATGCTTATAACAAATTAGACACAACAGCTAAATACGACGTCACTGGTAAAACAGAAGTCAAAGCAGCTGAATAAGTTTAGAAAACTGAAGTCTTCTCAAAAAACGTCTTTCTGGCGTTTTTTTGTTAGTCACTAATTTCATGCCTTGATGTAAAAAAATAAGGCATTTTTATGGTAAAATAGGACTATTAATATCAAATAGACCTTTGTCACTTATTGAGCTCCCAATGAAGACTTTGAGAGCGTTCGTAACTGACAAATCAACAAGAAATGAGAAATAATGACTGATTACCAATTTAGCCCAGAACTTGATGAACGCCTCCGTGATTTTATTGCCCATTCAGGTAATTTTGTGGCTGATATCGGTTTTGTTCACGCGCTCCATGCTTATCCTGTTGTCGGTATTGCAGAACCATTTGCCTTACCGATTGAAGATAAAAATGTGATTCCTGTCTTTACAACCGCAGCAGCACTTGCTAATTTTCAAGAACGTGTGACAGAACCATTGACTTTTGTTAATCAACCGTTTATGTCAGTTGTTGACAAGCTATTAGCTCAGGAATTTGATGCCATTGCTTTTAATCTACAGCCTGCTGGTCAAGATTCTGATAACGCTATTATGTTAGGCAGAAGCGATTTAGTCGCCTTTCTAAATTACTATACAGATGTCTTAAATAAACTTTTAGGGTCTGCTAGTCAAGGAAAAACAGTGGCAGATCGTTATTACCTCATGCCTGCATTTGTTAGAACAACTGCAGAAGGCGAGACTGCACGTATTTTTGCGACACTTTCTAAACCGAATGGTGAAAGTTTTGTTCCGGTTTTTAGCAATATTTTGAGTTTTGCCAAATGGTACAACCATGCTGACTTTGGTGTGCCATTTCAAGAGCATGATGGTTTAGTTTTGGTTTGGCAACTTAAGGACTTGCAAGCGCCAAGTACAGGGATTAATGAACTAGAAGACGTTTTAGGGGTCGCAGTTGACCCCTTCGATGCGGTAGACTATGAGAAGTCAGTTATCCTTTGGGAAGCTTTAAGCGATTTAGACGGCGCTAATGGTTAACAAGATTATCAACATGTCTTGGCATTTTCGATTAGGGATACAGGAGGTTTAGAACACGATGGGGTTTTGGCAAGAGGCCTTTGAGGCAGTGAAAGAAAATGATCCAGCAGCGCGTTATAATCTGGAGATACTTTTGACATCTCCCGGCATTAAGGCGCTTGCGGCGCATAAAATTTCGCATTTTTTATGGTGCCATCATTTTAAATTATTGGGTCGGATGCATTCGCAATTTTGGCGTTTTTTGACGCAGATTGAAATACATCCAGGTGCTGTGATTGAAAATGGTGTGTTTATCGACCATGGCTCGGGTCTTGTTATTGGTGAAACGGCGATTGTTGAATCAGGTGCTAAGCTCTATCATGGTGTAACGCTAGGTGGAACGGGTAAGGATACAGGGAAACGTCATCCTAGTATTAGGCGTGGTGCCTTGATTTCGGCTAATGCCCAATTATTAGGGCCGATTGAGATTGGTGAGAATGCCAGAGTTGGTGCTAGCGCTGTCGTGACAAAAGATGTGCCTGAAGCCGTGACGGTTGTTGGGGTGCCTGCTAAGATCGTCCGCGTTCATGGCCCAGCAAGTCCTGAACGAGATCGTGTGAAACTAGAAAGTGAACGCCACGTCAGTTTTTATGACCATATGGGCGGGATTTAGTAACGAAAGAGCTTATCGAGATGTTTCTTTTACAGATTGTCTGATAAGCTAGGAGAAAAAATGATTAAACTATATAATACCTTAACGCGTGAAAAGGAGGACTTTGTGCCACTTGTTTCAGGTGAGGTTAACATGTATGTCTGTGGTCCAACTGTTTATAACTACATTCATATCGGGAATGCACGGTCAGTTGTGGCCTTTGATACGATTCGAAAATACCTAGAATACCGTGGTTATAAGGTGAATTTTGTATCCAACTTTACAGATGTAGATGATAAAATTATCCAAGCCGCTAAAACGGCCAATATATCAATTGAGAATTTAGTTGAGACTTATATTCAGGCTTTCTTTTCAGACACGCAAGCGCTCGGCGTTAAACCGGCGACAAGAAATCCGCGTGTACTAGAGTTTATGCCTGAAATCATTGATTTTATTGAAGTATTAGTCGCAAAAGACTTTGCCTATGTGTCAAATAATGATGTTTTTTTCCGCGTGAAAAAATTTGCAGACTATGGCCGTTTGGCTAATAAAAATCTAGATGAACTAGAGGCGGGGGCTTCAGGTCGGACAGATACAATAGAACTTAATAAGGAAGATCCGCTTGATTTTGCCCTCTGGAAATCAAGCAAGTCAGACGAACCTTCATGGGAAAGTCCATGGGGCGCAGGACGTCCGGGGTGGCACATTGAATGTTCTGTTATGGCGACGAGCATCCTAGGTGATACGATTGATATCCATGGTGGTGGTGCTGATTTAGAATTTCCGCATCATACCAATGAAATCGCACAATCCGAAGCTAAAACTGGTCATACCTTTGCCAAATATTGGCTCCACAATGGTTTTGTAACGGCAGCAGACGGTGAAAAAATGTCGAAATCTCTGGGGAACTTTAAAACAGTCCATGAGATGTTACAGGCAGTTGATGGGCAAATTCTCCGCTTTTTCTTGGTGTCACAACACTACCGTAAGCCATTGGCTTTTAGTGATGACACGGTTAAAGATGCTGAAAATAATCTTAAGAAAATCAAAAATGCCTATGATAAATTAGCTTTTGAAATTGAGAAGAATCCAGTTGCTGCCCAGATTCCTGATCAGGAAATCGATGGCTTTCGTCAGGATTTCATCAAAGAGATGGACAATGATTTCAATATTTCAAATGGCTTAACTGCTTTTTATGAGCTGATCAAGTATGTTAACCAAGGCAATTTTTCTATGGAAGCACAAGCCTTATTTGATGAAATTTTGAGTATTATTGGAATTGCGTTTGCGCCAGCTGAAATCTTAGATGCTGAGATTGAGCAATTGATTGCTGAACGTCAAATTGCTAGAGAAAATCGAGATTTTGTCTTATCAGATAAAATTCGAGATGATTTGAAAGCGCAGGGCATTGCCTTATTGGATACGCCTGATGGTGTGAGGTGGACACGTGACTGAATTTAGAGCAGATTTATTAAATGGCATTGCCCTAGCTTACTCGGGCGATGCAGTATATGAAGTTTTTGTCCGCGATTATTTGTTGTCACAAGGCATCACGAAACCTGGTGAACTTCAAAGAACTGCGGTCAAGTATGTCAGTGCCAAAGCGCAAGCATTTCTCATTTCTGAAATGGAAAAAGATGCGATCTTAACAGAGGAAGAACTCACCTATTTCAAGAGAGGTCGTAATGCGCATAGTAAAACGACGGCCAAAAACACGGATGTTGTCACCTACCGAATCTCGACTGGCTTCGAGGCAATTTTTGGTTTTAATCATTTGACCGGCAAGCATGAGCGGGTCGCCTTTTTAGCGAATTATTGTATTGAGAAAATCTCTGAGCAAATTTGATGAAAAATCTCAATGTTTTCTGTAAAATAGAGAACATATAAGAGGTTAGGAAATGTACAGAGTAGTTGAGATGCTTGGTGATAACGAGCCATGGTGGTTTTTTGAGAATTGGCGAGATGATATTATCGCTAAATATGAATTTGAAAATTTTTACGAGGCATTGAAGGTCTATAAGCAAGAGTGGCAACGCCTAGCACAGGATTACCCAGAGTTTAAAAGTCAGGAAGATTTTTTATCTGCTTTCTGGGTAAAGTCTGAGAAACGTTGGTGTATAGAATGTGCAGAAGACTTACAACAATATCATGGTCTTGCGCTTTTAGAAGAGTGGCATCCAGTTGAGACCTTTGAAAATCGACTGCCCTATGCGAAAACATCGGGTACGAATCCTCATAAGCATTGTCAATTTAAGAGTTAGGAAACTAACTCTTTTTTCTATAATTTGGAGGATTTGAAAAGTAAAATTTTTTTGCGATCTAAATAGTTTACAATTGTAAATTATTGTGTTAAAATTACATTTGTAAACGTGAGGCGAAGGTATTAAAGTGTTCGAGATAGTAAATGAAAATCGAACCCACATAGAAGACGTCTCCTAAAATATTAAATTTATTTAATGGATGATACTAAAAGCGGTGCGACGTAGTCGTAAACTTTCGTAGAAAATTAGGGATTTAAAGTTTCTACGCTTGCGTAGGTTCTACAAATCATTTATTTTCCTAGGAAGTTAGCTTGAAGTTCAAATTAGGAGAAAAATTATGTCATTCTTGGAATCATTAGCAAATCGTCGTTCTATCTATGCATTAGGCGATGCAGTAGATGTTGAAAAAGCAACAGCAACCATTACAGAAGCAGTTAAGTTATCACCTTCAGCATTTAACAGCCAAACATCACGTGTTTTGATTTTGGCGGGTGCTGAACACAAAAAACTTTGGCAAGAAATCATTGCCACTGACCTTAAAGCTGAAATGGATCGTCAAGGTGTTCCTGAGTCAGCTTGGGAAGGCACTAAAGCTAAATTGGACAGCTTTGCGGCTGCTGGATTGACAGCGCTCTTCTTTGAAGATACTGATGTGGTGAAAGGTTTGCAAGAACAATTCCCACTTTATGCTGAAAATTTCCCAGTTTGGTCTGAACAATCAACAGGTATTGCTTCAGTTAATGCATGGGTAGCTTTGAGTGAACTTGGTCTAGGTGCAAACTTGCAACATTACAATCCAGTCATCAACGCAACTGTTGCTAAAACTTATGATCTCCCAGCTTCATGGAATCTCCGTGGTCAACTCGTTGTTGGTTCACCAGAACAAGAAGTCGGTCCTAAAGAATTTATGGCTGACGAAGATCGTTTAAAAGTATTTGGTGCCTAAGCTGAATAAAATTAAGTTAAAGTTCAAGTTAACAGACAAAAAGTTAATCATACGGAGTCAATGTGATTAGCTTTTTTTGTATATTGGATTGTTTATTGATTTTATCTTTTCGCAGAAACAAGATATTTTTAACCAATTTCGGATTGTTTCTCAGAAAGAATGTCGATTTGGTCAATAATCAAAGGATTTCCAACCAATTTCGCATTGTTTTGCTAAAAGAATGCCGATTTGCTAAAGAATCAGAAGTTTTTCAACTAATTTCGTAATGTTTTTAACGATGAATCTGGCACCATACAGTTTTTAGTAAAGTTTACACACAGAAATAGGCTATGAAAATTTCCAATTAACATGGGAAATCGTTCATAGCCTATTTTTTATTACATTCTTGATTATCCGGCTGGATAAAAGAATGATTTGACATTTTGAAAAGTAGCTTCATTTCCGACGAAGTAGACAGTATCACCTTTCTCCAAAATCGCATAGGGACCAGGAGATAAGACCAGTTCATCATGATTCAATATTGCAACAATGGTTGCACCTGTCGTTTGCCAAAAATTAAGCTGACCGATAGACTGCCCAATCGCGTCACAATCTTCGGAAAGTAAGAGTTCGTGTGGTGCCAAGGGGCTTTTTTTCTGTACACGAGCTGTCTGTTCAAATAAGGTAGCAAGTGACTCTGATAAATTGTCAATAGCCGTTTTTTGAACGGTCATGATATTATCGATTTGCGCATGTAAGGTCTGGATCGTTGAAGTTTCTTCAGCTTGATTCAAGAAATTTTGGGCTTTCTCCTGAGATAAAATTGTGACACCAGAGCCATGAACAGGTTGGACGATATCCAAGTCATTTAAAATGCTGATGGCTTTACGCGCTGTCTCGGATGACACACCAAACTGTGCCGAAAGAGTAGATCTAGCGTGGAGTTTGGCTCCAATCGGGTAGGTACCATCAGCGATCTTTTCAGCAATGGCATAGGCAATTTGACGGTAGCGAGGTTCGCGAACTGTTTTCATATGAGGGTCTTTCTATTATTAAAATCTACAAAAAATAAGTGGCAATGTTTGACAAAGTGACAATTTGTGTGTATTATTAGAATTGTCACTTAGGTGGCAACTTGTTTTTCAATAAAGGTTGTCACTTGTAAGCTAATTTTATCACAAAAGCGGAATAAAAAGGGGGAATTTATGCCGAAAGTTGAAATTAAACAATTGACTAAAATATTCGGAAAGCGTCGGAAAGCGGCACTCGAGTTAGTCAAACAAAACGTCAGTAAGGACGAAATTCTTAAAAAGACAGGTAGCACTGTCGGTGTCTATGATATTAATCTAGCCATCAATGAAGGTGAAATCTTCGTCATCATGGGGCTCTCAGGGTCAGGTAAATCGACCTTGATCCGACTCCTGAATCGCTTGTCTGAGCCAACAGCAGGACAACTGATCATTGACGGACAAGACATCACCAAACTCAATAAAAAAGAATTGCTAGAAATCCGTCGTCGCAAGATGTCTATGGTCTTCCAAAACTTTGCCTTATTGCCACATCGGACAATTCTCGAAAACACGGAGTTTGGCCTTGAAATTCAAGGTGTTCCAAAAGAAGAACGTCAGAAACGTGCTGAACACGCGCTTGAAAATGCCAAATTATTGGCCTTTAAAGACCAGTATCCAGATCAGTTATCAGGCGGTATGCAACAGCGTGTTGGCTTGGCGCGAGCTTTGACCAATGATCCAGATATCTTACTTATGGATGAAGCCTTCTCAGCGCTAGATCCACTGGTTCGTCGAGAAATGCAAGATGAACTTTTAGACCTGCAAGCCAACGTCCAAAAAACGATTATCTTCATTACACATGACCTCGATGAAGCTCTGAGAATCGGCGATCGCATCGCCATCATGAAAGACGGCAAACTCATGCAGGTCGGCACGGGCGAAGAAATCCTAACCAACCCTGGAAACGACTACGTCAAAACCTTTACAGAAGGCGTTGACCGCTCTAAAGTCCTAGTCGCAGAAAATATCATGATCCCAGCTTTGACGACCAATGTTGCAGTGGACGGGCCAACGGTTGCCCTTCGCAGAATGCAAGAAGAGGAAGTCTCAGGACTTGTTGCGGTGGGTAGACATCGAAGTTTCCGAGGTTATCTATCAGCGGATGCAGCAGTTCGGGCACGTAAGGCACAATTGCCATTATTAGATGTCATTGTTGACATGCCAATCATCTCGCCAGATACTTTAATCTCAGATATTCTACCGATTATCTACGATGCCACAACGCCAGTTGCCGTTGTCGAAGATGGCCGTTTGCGTGGTGTTGTCATTAGAGGACTCGTCCTTGAAGCTTTAGCGGATACAGATTCTGACACAACAACGTGTGAAACGCTCAAGTCTCATGAAGCGGAGACACTCGTGACAGAGCCAGTCAAAAAGGAGGAAGCATAAGATGAACACTTTACTTATTGGTCAACTCCCTGTTGAAAAATGGGTGTCAGATGGTGTGGACTGGTTAACCCAACACTTATCAGGTCTTTTTAATGTCATTCAAAGCGCAGGTAATACGATCATGACAGCCATGACGGATGGTCTTTTGGCCATTCCCGTGTTCTTGATGATTGCAGGTATCTTTATGATCGCTGTCATCACATCACCTAGAAGATGGGGCTTTCCAATCTTTACGCTGGCGGGCCTATTGTTAATTGCTAACCAAGGACTCTGGCAAGATTTGATGAATACCATGACCTTGGTCATCATGTCAGCCTTGATATCCTTAATCATTGGCGTGCCACTTGGGATTGCCATGGCCAAATCTGATCGAACACAAGCTATTGTACAACCGATTTTAGACTTTATGCAAACTATGCCAGGTTTTGTTTACTTGATTCCTGCTGTTGCCTTCTTCGGGATTGGTGTGGTACCAGGTGTCTTTGCCTCGATCATCTTTGCCTTGCCACCAGTCGTTCGGATGACCAATCTAGGGATTCGCCAAGTGCCAGTTGATCTGGTTGAAGCGGCGGATTCATTTGGGTCAACCTCTTGGCAAAAATTACTGAAACTTGAATTACCCAATGCCAAAAATACCATTCTAGCAGGTGCCAATCAAACGATTATGCTTGCACTATCAATGGTTGTGACCGCAAGTATGATCGGTGCACCGGGTCTCGGTCGCGGTGTTCTAACAGCTGTACAGCACGCAGATATCGGCGCAGGCTTTGTAAATGGTCTAGCCTTAGTAATTCTTGCCATCATCATCGACCGTTTTGCTCAGAAATTAAACACCAAACCTGGTCAAAAATTACCGCAAAATCAAAAACGTCGTTGGGCTGTCATCGCAACGCTTTTGATAATGATCGGTGGAGGCTTCGTCAATTCTTTTGCGACAACGAATCAAAGTCATGAAAAAATTAGTCTAGGTTATGTCGAGTGGGACTCAGAAGTTGCCAGTACAAATGTCATTGGACAAGCGCTCAAGACGCATGGTTATGACGTTAGCTTAACACCACTTGATAATTCAGTGCTCTGGCAATCAGTAGCCAATGGTCAAATTGATGCTTCTTTATCCGCTTGGTTGCCGATAACACATGGTCCATTGCTTAAAAAATATCAAAATGATCTAACAGTCGTTGGGACAAATCTGACCGGCGTCAAAACAGGACTTGTCGTGCCAGATTATATGTCAGCTAAGTCTATCTCAGATTTGACAGATCAGGCCAAGCAAATCATCACTGGCATTGAACCAGGTGCAGGCATGATGGTCGCGACTGAAAACACAATCAAGTCCTATCCAAACCTTTCGGATTGGAGCCTCCAAGCTTCGTCAAGTGGGGCCATGGTATCAGCACTCGAGAAAGCCTATAAAAATAAAGAAGAGATAGTCATAACAGGCTGGTCACCGCACTGGATGTTTAGTAAGTATAAATTGCATTATCTAGAAGATCCTAAAGGTGCCATGGGTGGCAAAGAAACCATCAAAACAATCGCACGTAAGGACTTGAAATCTGATCACCCAGAAGCTTACAAAGTTTTGGAAAAATTTAAATGGGGAACAGCTGACATGGCGAGTGTTATGCTAGATATTCAATCTGGTATGAAACCTACTGAAGCAGCTGATAAATGGCTCAAAGCCAATCCTAAAATTGTTGATAGCTGGTTTGAGTAAAGCGATTTTGTTAAGCTTACATTAAAGTCTGACGACAAGTCAGGCTTTTTTTAGCATTGCCTAAAAAATAAGGTTGTAAAAAAGATTAGCACATGTTAAATTATTCGTTCAGAATAGATCAGTTATTAATTAATTGAAGTTAGGGAATCAATCAACTAATAGAACAAACACGGTATTCACCTAGGAAAGTTCTGATAGATCAAGCTGAAAATGCTTGACAAATAATTTAGGTAGTGCTAAACTATTGACTATAAACAATTAGAAAGTACGATATGGACGAATTTTCAAAAACAGAACAAGATTATCTGAAAGCCATTTATCAGCTAGAAGAAAAAACGGATAAGATGGTTGGTATCACAGATGTTGCCAACTATCTCAAAGTTTCGGCACCTAGTGCAACAGAGATGATAAAACGCCTGGCTAAGAAAAAGTTAGTCGAGCATAAAAAATATTACGGGGTACTCTTAAAACCTGAGGGTTACCGTGAAGCTAGATTTATTATTAAGTCCCATCGTGTTTGGGAGACGTTTTTAGTTGAACAAGCCGGTTATCAGATTGATGAAGTCCACGAAGAAGCTGAGAACTTGGAACATTCCTCATCTAAAAGATTGGTGGAACGCTTGTATAGTCTCATGCAGTTTCCAAAAACTGATCCGCATGGTTCAGAAATTCCTGCAGAGAGATTTTGGGAAGGTGAGACGATCACCCATGACCTCAACCAAGCTAAAGTCGGCTATCGTTATGAAGTAGCATCGCTTACACAAGAAGCCAAAGATTTTTTGATCTGCCTAAATCAGACACCTCCCAAATTCATTACCCTTACGAGTGTTTTGACTGATGGGTCAGTCATCGCTAGAACAGATGACGATGCTAGATTCGTCATTCCGCATTTTCAGAAAAAAGACTGGCAGTTGACCTACTACAGTCATTAATATTATAACTATCAACTAGGAATAAACCGAGTTCAGGTGAGGTCTTGCCTGAATATCTTAAACAGGAGTAATCATGAAAGAACACAAGAAATTTGTCAAGTATGCCAATGGTCCAAGTTTGGCAGAGATTAATGGGACAGTTGAAATCCCTAAAAACAACAGCTTTTGGAAAAATATTTTAGCCTTTTCAGGACCGGGTGCCTTAGTTGCAGTAGGCTATATGGATCCAGGTAACTGGATTACCTCAATCGGTGGGGGTGCTCAGTACGGCTATCTTCTCTTGTCCGTCGTCCTCGTTTCAAGTTTGATCGCCATGCTTTTGCAATACATGGCCTCTAAACTTGGTATTGTTACTGGTTTGGATCTGGCACAAGCCACACGCAAACATACTGGCAGAAAACTTGGTTTCGTCCTTTGGATCATCACGGAGCTTGCGATCATGGCAACAGATATCGCTGAAGTCATTGGTGGCGCTATTGCCCTGAATTTATTATTTGGTCTACCTATCATCTGGGGCGTTATCCTGACTGTTTTTGATGTCCTGCTTTTACTCTTCTTGATGAAGCTCGGCTTCCGAAAAATCGAAGCCATCGTCATTACCCTAATTTCCGTCATCATGATTGTCTTCGTCTATGAAGTCGCCATTTCTGACCCCGTCATTGCGGACATGCTTAAAGGCTTTATACCACAAAAGGAAATTTTTGATCGTAGTCAGCTGACGATGGCACTGGGGATTGTGGGGGCAACCGTTATGCCACATAATCTGTATTTGCATTCATCGATTGCTCAAACCCGAAACTATAACCGTCAAGATGAAGACGATGTGGCGCGTGCCGTTCGTTTCTCTACCTGGGATTCGAATATCCAATTAACGGTTGCCTTTATCATTAATACGCTCTTGCTTGTCTTGGGTGCTGCCATGTTCTTCGGTCGTGGTGAAGGTCTGGGTACTTTTACCTCGCTTTACAACGCCTTACAAGATAACAAATTAGCAGGTGCCGTAGCAAGTCCTGTACTCTCTACTTTATTTGCGGTTGCGCTTTTAGCATCTGGACAAAATTCAACAATTACAGGAACACTCTCTGGTCAAATCGTCATGGAAGGCTTTATTAATTTAAAAATGCCAACTTGGGCCCGTCGCTTGATTACCCGTGGTCTGTCAGTCATTCCGGTTTTGATTGCAGCGATTTATTACCACGGTCGTGAAGGTGGTTTGGACACCTTGATGATCCAGTCACAAGTCTTCTTATCCATTGCCTTACCTGTTTCAATGATTCCTCTAGTATATTTTACCTCTAGTGAAAAAATCATGGGCAAACGCTTTAGAAATAATAAAGTCATCGCAGCATTGGGTTGGATTGCAGCCATCGCTTTGACGATTTTGAATATCAAGTTGATCGTAGATATGTTTCATTAAATAAATCTGGTTTAGAAGGTAAAAAATGTTTGAGATCAAAAATCTAACAGTAGCATACCAAGGGGAGCTGATTTTAGATCAAGTGTCATTAACAGTTCAAAAGGGAAAAATTACAGGGATTATCGGACCGAATGGTGCTGGTAAATCAACCTTAATCAAAGGGGCACTTGGATTAATTAAATGTCAAAGTGGTCAAACTTATATTCAGGGTGAATCTCTAGCAAAAGTTAGAGATCAAATTGCCTATGTCGAACAACGTTCAGCGGTCGATTTGACCTTTCCGATTAATGTTTTAGATCTTGTATTGACGGGCACATATCCTAAGTTAGGGCTTTTTAAAAGTCCAGGTCCGCTCGAAAAGCAAGCTGCTCTTGAAGCGTTAGCACAAGTTGATTTGGTTGATTTTAAAGAGCGTCAAATTGGCAGTTTATCAGGAGGTCAGTTGCAGCGTGTTTTTGTTGCGAGAGCTATTGTTCAAGATGCAACAGTTATCATCCTAGATGAACCTTTTGTCGGGATTGATATGTCCAGTGAGCAAAAAATTATGGGAATCCTAAAAAAATGGTCTGATGTTGGAAAAACAATTATTGTGGTTAATCATGATTTGAATAAAGTCACGCAATATTTTGATGACTTGGTGATCATTCAGCGTGGTATTGTCGCGCAAGGTCCAGTTACTGAAACCTATCAAATGGCTAATATTCAAAAAGCCTTTAGTTTGGATTTTGGGAAACTCTTATTTGAGCAAGACATGACAGGAGATAGTGAAGACCATGGCTAGTATCAGTCAATTTTTATCAGCATTGGGACAGTATAATTTTTTACAAGCAGCCTTGATTACCTCAATCTTGGTTGGTGTTATGAGTGGTGTGATCGGCAGTTTCATCATTTTGAGAGGCTTATCTTTAATGGGGGATGCCATTTCTCACGCCGTGTTACCAGGTGTAGCAGTTGCTTATATGTTAGGGATCAACCTGCTTTTAGGAGCTTCCATTTTTGGGATTTTAGCGGCCATGTTGATTGGTTATGTTGCGAGTCACAGCAAGCTCAAAAATGATACAGCGATTGGGATTGTCTTCAGTGCATTTTACGCGCTAGGTTTTGTTTTAATCTCATTGGCAGAGAGTTCTAGTAATTTACACCATATTCTTTTTGGGAATGTTTTAGCAGTCAGTGATAGAGATTTAATTACCACGACTTGTGTATTGATCGCTGTGATTTTGTTTATCGTTATCTTCTATAAAGAATTATTGATCACGTCATTTGATGAAACTTTTGCGCGAACTTATGGGTTGAGAACTCAAATGGTGCATTATGCTTTGATGCTGATGCTAACCTTAGTGACAGTTTCGTCGCTACAAACCGTTGGCATCATCTTAGTGGTTGCTATGCTGATCACACCGGCGGCGACAGCTTTTCTGTGGACCAATAAATTACATTGGATGCTTGTTGATTCAGCAATTTTTGGTGCACTTGCTTCATTGATTGGTCTGTTTTTGAGTTATACACTGAATTGGTCATCAGGTCCAGCTATTGTCCTTGTGGCAGCCTTCATTTTCGGTGTATCTTTCATCTTCTCACCCAAACAAGGCTTGGTCTTTAAACTGAAACAAGCATAGATTAGAATAGGACTTTCATTTGATAAAAAAACTTATCCTGACAGTTATCTCCTTGGCCTTATTACTTGGCGGTGTCCTTTATTTTGTCAATCATCATAAATCGGCTGATCAGCAATCAAGTAATCAATTACGTGTCGTGACGACTAACTCAATTTTAGAAGATATGGTGCGTCAAGTTGCAGGTGATAAGGTTGCGCTTCACAGCATCGTTGCGCGTGGTGTTGACCCGCATGAATACGAACCCAAGCCCACTGATATTTCTGAAACGACCCAGGCTGATGTCATTTTCCATAATGGCTTGAATCTTGAAACTGGTGGGAGTGGATGGTTCAGTAAACTGATTAAAACTGCCCACAAAAAAGATAGGGAGCAAGTTTTTGAGGCGAGTGACGCTGTTACACCACTATATCTAACGACGAATCAATCCGAACAAGATCCCCATGCCTGGTTGGATTTAGGCAATGGGATCAGGTATGTTGAGACGATTACAGCTGTTTTAAAGGCTAAAGACCCGAAACATGCCAATTATTATCAGGAACGCTCAGATACTTACGTTGCTAAACTTAAAAAGTTGGATGCTGCAGCCAAAGAAAAATTTCTAGATATTCCAGAAAAGCAGCGATTACTGGTTACATCAGAAGGGGCCTTCAAATATTTTTCAAAAGCCTATCACGTGATACCCGCCTACATCTGGGAAATCAATACAGAATCTCAAGGTACCCCAGAGCAAATGGCTGAGGTACTATCCAAAATTAAAGCGTCAGAAGTCAAAGGACTTTTTGTAGAAACTTCTGTTTCACCTAAGTCAATGGAACAAGTATCAAAAGAGACGGGCTTGCCAATTCAATCTAAAATATTTACTGATTCACTGGCTAAAAAGGGTCAAATGGGTGATACCTATTATGATATGATGAAATGGAATTTAGATAAAATCTATCAAGGCTTATCTGGTCATTAAGCCTTCTACAATGAAATCAAGTTAAATGAGTATTTGCTTTTGACAAAGATTAAATAAAGTTTTATAATAAAGCAATAAAGACATGTTAATATCATACTGATTTGAGAGATACTCCTCTACTTAGTTAAGTGAAGGGTCTCAACTAGCGAGCAGTGGGTGGTGAGAGCACTGTGAAATCAAGAGATTAATACTACTTTATCATTCAGGGCACCTCTAAAAATTCAGATTTGCCTATTTTGGCTAAATTTTCCTATCGCATCGTTATTGCTTCGCACATGCAGTAGCAAATGCACTTTTTGTGGCGAGTAATCGCAGCCACAAGCCTTGTCGCAATGCCTAGCGCTAAAAAGATTAGCTCTAAAGCCACAAAGCACTTCATGCGACGAGTAACCGCAGGAGCAAAAGCAGTTTTTAGAGGTACCCTGAACCTGATTTTGAAAAAAATCACGTGTTGCCACGTTACGGCTTGAGAGTTTTTCATCTTTTTGAGGTGGAAATAAAGTCAGGTGGTACCACGTGTTAACGTCCTGTGTTCATAATTGAACGCAGGGCGTTTTTATATTTTTAATCAACTGAGTTTCGGCTTCTTGGTGTTAGGGAAATAGATAAAAAGTACGCAGATACTGTCGTGTCTTTAAGTCTCTTTCCTAATTCACTCCTGCGATTACTCGTCGCGGGGGAAAATTCTACGCACCAAAGCAGTCGCCTCAACATCTTAATTAAGGAGATTAGTAAATGATACAAATCACATTCCCAGACGGCGCGGTCAAATCTTTTGATAGTGGCGTGACAACTTTTGAAATTGCTGAGTCGATCAGTAAATCACTAGCTAAAAAAGCATTGGCCGGTAAATTTAACGGTAAATTGATTGATACAAACCGTGCGATCACTGAAGATGGGACGATTGAAATCGTGACACCTGACCACGAAGATGCCTTGCCTTTGCTTCGTCATTCAGCAGCTCACTTATTTGCCCAAGCAGCACGTCGCCTTTTCCCTGACATCAAATTAGGCGTTGGCCCATCTATTCAAGACGGTTTCTACTATGATACAGACAACGCAGCAGGTCAAATCTCTAATGAAGACCTCCCGCGTATCGAAGCTGAAATGATGAAAATCGTCAAAGAAAACCTGCCATCTATCCGTCGTGAAGTGACTAAAGCTGAAGCGCAAGAAATTTTTGCAGCTGATCCTTATAAACTTGAGCTGATTGAAGAACATAATGAAGATGAAGGTGGCCTAACCATCTACAGCCAAGGTGAATATACTGACCTTTGTCGTGGCCCACACATCCCATCAACTGGTCGTATCCAAATCTTCCACCTCTTAAATGTTGCAGGCGCATATTGGCGAGGGAACAGCGACAACGCCATGATGCAACGTGTCTATGGCACAGCTTGGTTTGATAAAAAAGACCTTAAAGCCTACCTAAAAATGCGTGAGGAAGCTAAGGAACGTGACCATCGCAAGCTCGGTAAGGAGCTAGATCTATTTATGGTTAACCCTGAAGTTGGATCTGGTCTGCCTTTCTGGTTACCAAATGGTGCGACAATTCGTCGGATGATTGAACGTTATATCGTCGACAAAGAAATCGCGCGTGGCTACCAACACGTTTATACACCGATTATGGCCAGTGTTGACTTCTATAAAACATCTGGTCACTGGGATCACTATCACGAAGATATGTTCCCACCAATGGACATGGGTGACGGTGAACAACTCGTCTTGCGTCCTATGAACTGTCCGCATCATATCGAAGTCTATAAAAACGACGTCCATTCTTACCGTGAATTGCCAATTAGAATTGCCGAGCTTGGCATGATGCACCGCTATGAAAAATCTGGCGCGCTTTCTGGTTTGCAACGTGTGCGTGAAATGACCCTTAATGATGGTCACGTTTTCGTTCGTCCTGACCAAATCAAGGATGAATTCAAACGGACATTGCAACTCATGACTGACGTTTACGAAGATTTCAATGTGACAGACTATCGCTTCCGCCTGTCTTATCGTGACCCAGCAGATACTGAGAAATATTTCGATAATGATGAGATGTGGGAAAATGCCCAAACCATGTTGAAAGCTGCCATGGATGAGCTTGAGTTGGATTACTTTGAAGCAGAAGGCGAAGCAGCCTTTTACGGACCAAAACTCGACGTGCAAGTTAAAACAGCACTTGGTAACGAAGAAACTTTGTCTACTATTCAACTTGACTTCTTGCTTCCAGAACGTTTTGAGCTTGAATATGTCGGTGCTGATGGTGAAGGCCATCGTCCAGTCATGGTTCACCGTGGTATCGTCTCAACAATGGAACGTTTCGTTGCTTACCTGACTGAAGTTTATAAAGGTGCTTTCCCAACATGGCTCGCACCAACACAAGTCACAGTGATCCCTGTGTCAAACGAAGCACACGTTGACTATGCGTGGGAAGTTGCTGATGCTTTGAAAAACGTCGGCATCCGTGTCAATGTAGATGAGCGTAATGAAAAAATGCAATATAAGATTCGCCAGTCTCAAACAAACAAAATCCCTTACCAAATCATCGTGGGTGATAAAGAGCAAGCTGACAAAACTGTCAATATTCGTCGCTACGGTAGCAAAGAAACAGCTGAGTTTAGCTTGACTGACTTTGTCACAGCCATCACAGCTGATGTTGCCAACTACTCAAAAGCAGTCGCATCAAACGATTAATCAATAGAAAAACAGAGCATGACTGCGAAATCATGCTCTGTTTTTTACCTAACGTATTAATCTAAGAAAAACGGATTGTGCAGTTTTTCAGCACCAATTCTAGTTTGTGGGCCGTGGCCTGGGAAGACGCGATAGTTGTCAGGCAGTGTGAAAAGTTGGGTCTTGATAGAGGTTTTAAGTGTGTCAATATCCCCTGTATTGAGGTCTGTTCTACCGATTGTACCTGAGAAGAGTGCGTCTCCTGTGAAGACAATTTCTTCTTTCTCAAAAACGAAAGAAACACCACCTTGGGAATGACCCGGTGTGGCAAGTACAGTGAAGTCAAAGCCACTGATGTGATAAGTTGTGTCTGCTGTGAACGTGTGTTCTGCAGCATTGACCACGACGTTAGGAAGATCAAGCTCATGACGCGGTAAGCCTGAGAGGTTAAGCGTTGGCGTATAGAGCCAATCTGCTTCAAGTGGGCTGACGTAGACAGGGGCGCCTGTTGCTTTGCGGACGGCTTCGACGCTCATGATGTGATCGTAGTGGGTGTGCGTCAATAGAATGGCTGCGACAGGTTTTGCGATGTCATTGATGACACTGAGAATTGAATCTGTGTCATTGCCGGGATCGATGACGAGTGTTGCCTCATCGTTGGATAAAAAGTAAGTATTTTCGTAGGCGATTGGGTTGGTTACCATTTTAATGTTCATAGCGACTCCTTTGAGATATACACCGTTAGAATAGAGCAGTAGCAAGTGATTTTTCTTGTTATTGCTTGTTTCCCTCATTATATCAAAAATCATTATATGTTATAATAGATTCAACTTATCTTTTGCATGAATAGAAAACGAAAACTATGACCAAATACGCAGTAGTGGACTTAGAGGCGACAAGCGCTAGCCACACGAGTAAAATTATCCAGATTGGCATTGCCGTGGTTGAAAACGGCAAAATCACACAGACCTATCAGACCGACGTCAACCCCCACGAGGCGCTGGACTACCATATCACCATGTTAACAGGCATCACGACGGCTCAAGCACAAGCCGCGCCTGATTTTTCTGATGTCTTACCTGATGTTGCCGCCATTCTGCGTAACTGCGTTTTTGTCGCACATAATGTCAAATTTGACTACCACCTCCTAGCTCGTACCTTTACACAACATGGCGTCAGCCTTGACATGCCTAGAGTCGACACGGTCGAGCTCGCAAGGGTTTTCTTCCCAACTCTGGAGAAATATGGGCTAGAGACCCTCTCACGTGTTCTGAATTTGCAGCATGATAAACCCCATGAAGCCTTATCAGATGCCTATGCGACAGCGAAACTTTTGATTAAACTTCAAGAGAAAATGCGTCATCTGCCTAAAAATGTCTTGACAGAAATTGAGCAGCACGCTGACAGCCTGATTTATGAAACAAGATTAGTCATTACAGAACAATTGCCTGAAGCCAAACGCAAGCACGCTGATATGATTAAAGTTAATCATATTTCAACCTTGAAACCTTATTTTTCAGAAAACAAAAATCTCGTCAAGAAGAATTTTAGGAAAAATTTAAAACTGCTGAACTTAGCCGAACGTCCGCAGCAAAAAGCTTTTGCGGAAGTAGTAAAAGCTCGTTTGGCAGATGAATCAGCTTCCTTCATTGAGGCACCAACAGGTATCGGTAAGACGTATGCTTACCTTCTAACGCTATTAGGTCAAGGCAAAAAGCTGATTTTATCAGTGCCGACTAAAATTTTGCAAGACCAGCTCATGCAGGATTTAGCACCTGTGTTCAAGGCAAAATTTGGTGTCAACTTCGCGAAAGTACTTGGGACGGCTAACTATATCTCGCTTGAAAAATTCAGTAAATTGCTTTACAAAGCAGATGACGGCAAGAACTTTGAAATCTTTAAGATGAAAGTTCTGGTCTGGTTGACTGAAACAAAAACTGGTGAATTAGACGAGTTGAGCCTGACCATGACCAGCCATGCTTACCTAGATAGTATCCGCCATACAGGGACAGTGAGTCCAGGTCAACTCTATTTTGAACAGGATTTTTGGCAGCTCACACAGAAAAAAGCAGAGAATGCCCAGGTTATTGTCATGAACCATGCCTATTTGGCAGAGCGAATTGCTGATCAAACGGCGATGTTTGAAGACAAAGTTTTAGTCGTAGATGAAGCCCAACAGCTCTTTTCTATATTAGAAAATGCCCAGCAAAAATCGGTCAAGCTTCTAGATGAACTGGTAAAAGTTAACCGTCATGCCTCTCAATTACACAGGAGACTACTAGAAAGTCTGACCCATCAACTGTCACGTCGGCAGCTTAATGTTGACAAAATTCGTCTGGACGCCCAAGAACTCGATTTAACGGCTATTACAGATGTCTTAGCAAATCCAGAGGATTTTATCTGGATTCAAAATCATGTCCTCAAGTCCAGTCCGACTGACTTTCTGAACTTTGCAGCCATGATCCCTCAGGCGACAAAAACCTATTTGATTGGGGCTACCTTGGCCATGTCTGAAAAACAGGCTGTTTTTCCAGAGTTGTTAGGTTTTACAGATTATACTTTTGATCGCATGCCACTGGAAAAAATCAATAACCAGCAAGTCTATGTCGCAACCGATAGTGTTGACGTGACCACAGAATCTCCTGAAAACTATGCAAAATTTATCTCAGAACAAGTCCGACAAGTCGCTAAGATCGGCAAGTCAATGGTTGTTTTATTTACCAGTAACGATAGCCTAGCGCTGACAGCGCAGGCTTTAGAAGCAGCGGAAGTTGAATTTCTCCAAGCGGATGTGTCAGAAGATGCTAGCCGAATTAAGAAAAAATTTGATGAACGTGATCAGGCCATTCTCCTAGGCAGTAAAAAATTCTGGGAAGGCGTCGATTTTGAACGACAAGATGACTTGATTTTGCTTGTGACAAGATTGCCATTTACAGTGCCTGATGACATTTTAATTCGAAAATATGCCAAGCGCTTTAAAAATCCTTTCTTTGATTTTTCAGTGCCCATGGCAACCTTGCAGCTCAAGCAAGCTCTTGGACGCGTTAACCGTCGAAAAGACCAAAAATCGGTGGTCATCATCCTCGACAAACGCTTGGCTGGCAAAACCTACGCCAAAAAAATGGTTAAGAACTTGCGACAAGCCAGTCGCGTGGACTTTGCCAAGTTAGATGATATCTTGCAAGAAACCAAAAGTTTTTGGAAGGAATGAAAGGCAGTTATGAGAAAAAAAAGAATGACAAAAATAAGCCAAATTTGGATTGGCGTGCTCTTGATTATCCTGTCATTACTAATCGGGACAATCTTCTTCTACATGCAAGCCATGAGTCCTTATAGTCGTGCCAAGTCTGAAGCCATTAGCATTGCTAGGGCAAAGACTCCGGTTAAAAAGGTCACAAACTTTGAAATTACGACGACAACAGACACAACTTATAGTCTCATTGGTCAGGATAGTAAAGGGCAAGCCTTTGGTGTTTTGATGCCTGCTAAGGGAGGCGAGATTAAGGTTGTTAAGCTAGCTGATAACAAAAGTGAGTTGACTGAAAAAACAGCTAGCTTAACGCTTTATAATGGCAAAATCGCTTGGCAAACAAAAGACATGGTTTTATATGCTTTTGATTCAGGTAAGAAACTGAAAGGTTAAGGTCATGTCGCTGTGTGACCTAAAATAACATAAAAAATAGTGAAGGGTTAAAACTATCCTTTTATATTTGAGAATAAATTGAGAATATCAACAAGAAGGGCTGATTTTTCAAGGCATTTTTGGTATAATTTTAAGTAATCGAAAAATTTTGCAGAGCAGTTGGGAGAAGATACCTTATGAAATTATCAAGCCTAGTCAACAACTTAGAAGAATCGGTTACACTAGCAGCGTCTGCGCGCGCCAAAGCGTTACAAACGCAAGGCCGTGATATTCTCATGCTCACCATTGGTGAACCTGATTTCACAACACCTGATAATATTGCAGCAGCAGCTAAGGCGGCGATTGATTCAGGAAAAGCAAGCTTCTACACCCAAGCGGGCGGTTTACCTGAGCTCAAAGATGCCGTCGGGACATATTTTGAGAAATATTACGGTTATGGTGTCGCGCGTAACGAAGTTGTTGTGACGACTGGGGCAAAATTTGCCCTCTACGCTTTCTTTGCCAGTGTCCTAGATGCAGGTGATGAGGTTATCATTCCAACACCCTACTGGGTTAGCTATGCAGATCAAGTTAAAATGGTTGGTGGTGTGCCAGTGTTCGCTGTTGGCACTCAAGAAACTGACTTCAAAGTAACAGTAGCTCAGCTTGAAACGCTCAAAACAGATCAAACGCGTGTCTTGCTTCTCAATTCACCATCAAATCCGACGGGTATGATTTATACAGCAGAAGAGTTGCTGGCTATTGGGGACTGGGCGGTTGAAAACGATGTGATCATCCTAGCTGATGATATCTACGGTCGTTTAGTTTATAATGGCCATGACTTTACACCAATCTCTAGCCTTTCAGAAGCCATTAAAAAGCAAACTTTGATTATCAATGGCGTATCAAAAACTTATGCTATGACAGGTTGGCGGATTGGCTTTGCTGTGGGGAATCCTGAGATTATCAGCGCCATGAGTAAAATCGTCAGTCAAACAACTTCTAATCCGTCTGCAGTGGCGCAATACGCAGCCATTGAAGCCTTAACCGGTGACCAAACCGATATTGAAAACATGCGAGCAGAATTTGAGCAACGTTTAAATACGATTTATACGTTAGTCAATGAAATCCCAGGTTTTGAAGCCATTAAGCCACAAGGCGCATTTTACCTCTTTCCAAAAGTAGCCAAAGCCATGGCTATCAAAGGCTTCACGGATGTCACAGCTTTTTGTGATGATATCTTAGAAGAAACCGGCGTTGCGGTCGTAACAGGTGCAGGTTTTGGTGCCAACGACAATCTTCGAATGAGTTATGCGACTGACATGGCAACCTTGGTAGATGCTGTTAATCGACTCAAAACTTATATGGAAGCTTAAAATTAGAAATTCAAAGGGGAATTTAAGATGTTTCAATCAGAATTAGCCATCATGCTTTATGTTGAGAATATCAATGACGCCTTAGCATTTTGGCAAGGGATCGGCTTTGTCGGTCAAAAAATAGATGACAACTCAGCAACAATTAAACCAGCTGCAGATAGTCAAGTTACGTTGAATTTATATGCCAAGGCATTCATCCGAGAAGTCTCACCAGAAGTCGTTGACAACGTGCCTTCACTCATGTTTCAAGCCAATGAGTTTGACGCTTTGCATGCCAAAGTGATAGCGGTAAGTGATGCAGTCGGTGAAATTGTAATTGCACCAGGCCTAGGTCGAGTCTTTAATTTTGCGGACCCGGATGGTCATTATTATGCAGTTTGTGAAGTAAAATAATATTAGTTGAGACTTTGAATGGACGATAGTTCGTGAATGACCCTGCTTGGCCGGAGCGCCAGCAGAGGTCAAGTTTCAAGCTTTCATGAAATGGAAGCGCAGAAAGTAGGAAATAGAAAAATGGGAAACTTTGTATCAATCATTGACGTTAAAAATTATGTCGATCAAGAAATCACACTTGGCGCTTGGGTAGCCAATAAATCAGGGAAGGGTAAGATTGCTTTCTTACAATTGCGTGATGGGACAGCTTATTTTCAAGCAGTTGCTTTCAAACCAAATTTCATTGAAAAATTTGGCGAAGAAGAAGGCCTTGCTAAGTTTGATATTATCAAACATTTAGCCCAAGAAACTTCTGTGAAAATCACAGGAACTGTTAAGGCTGATGATCGTAGCAAGTTTGGCTACGAACTTGATGTGACAGATATTGAGGTCATTGGTGAGTCAGTTGATTACCCGATTACGCCCAAAGATCACGGGACAGACTTCCTCATGGATAACCGTCACCTGTGGTTGCGTAGTCGTAAGCAACATGCGATTATGCTCGTTCGTAATGAAATCATTCGTGCGACTTATGAGTTTTTCAACGCACGTGGTTTTATCAAGATTGATAGCCCGATTTTAACAGGCTCAGCACCAGAAGGGACGACAGAATTGTTTGAAACTGACTACTTTGGTCAGCCTGCTTTCTTGTCACAAACTGGCCAGCTCTATGCTGAGGCAGGTGCCATGGCTTTTGGTAAAGTCTTTACCTTTGGTCCAACATTCCGTGCTGAAAAATCTAAAACACGTCGTCACTTGACAGAGTTCTGGATGATTGAGCCTGAGATGGCTTTCACGACACATGAAGAATCTCTTGACGTCCAAGAAGCTTACGTGAAACACATCATCAAAGCGGTGATTGATAATCAAGCTTACGCTTTAAATGAACTTGACCGTGATGTAGCAGTCCTTGAAAAATACATCGAGATACCATTTAAGAAAATCACTTATGATGATGCGGTTGCTTTGTTACAAGAGCATCAGGCTGACAATGATTATGAAAAAATCGAATGGGGAGATGACTTTGGCTCACCGCATGAAACATGGATTTCAAACTATTTCGGTGTTCCGACATTCATCCTCAACTATCCCAAAGCGATCAAAGCCTTCTACATGAAACCACATCCAACACGTGAAGATGTGGTCATCTGTGCTGATTTGCTAGCACCAGAAGGATACGGCGAAATCATCGGTGGTAGCGAACGTGCGACAGACTATGAGTATCTTAAAACCAAATTAGTTGAGTTTGGATTGTCAGAAGAAGAGTACGCTTGGTATCTCGACCTTCGCAAATACGGTAGTGTGCCACACTCAGGATTCGGACTCGGATTAGAACGTGCAGTGACTTGGATCACAGGCAACGAACACATCCGCGAAGCGATTCCGTTTCCACGTCTCCTCCACCGTTTGAAACCTTAAGGGGAATCAATAGCTATGAAAAAAATGTTACAAGTTTTGATTGTAGTCATCCTCCTTGCCTTAGTGGGTGCGATTATTTTCAAAATGGTATCAGGAAAATCAGCAAGGCTTGAAAATCGACCAATCAAAGTGACGAAGTCAGTGACCGAAAAGGTCGTTGAAGAGAGCGGTGAAAAAGTTCAGCCGTCAATATCCAGTAAAGAAGAAACCGAAAAGCCAGAGCCAAAATGGGTGAAATCTGATACGCCAATTAAATTTCCGATATTGATGTATCATCATATCGCAGATGTCGTCGGTGGTAATACCTTATTTGTGCCAGCTGATGAGTTCAAAATGGAGATGACTGCGCTAAAGAATGCCGGTTATTATACCTTGAGTCCTGAGGAAGCCTACCGTGTGTTGACGACCAACGAAAAACCTGCAGACAAAATCGTCTGGATAACTTTCGATGATGGGTATAAAAATGCGCACGATACAGCTATGCCTATCTTAACGGAACTTGGTATGAAAGGTAGTTTCTTCATTATCACGGGTATGGTGGGCAATGAGGATAAGATGGCGGATGATGGTTTGTTAGCATTAAAATCTAATCCGCTCATGTCGATTGGTAGTCATACGGTCAATCATCCGAATTTAGAGTACTCAAGTAACGAGGCAGTGAACACTGAGTTAATTGAATCAAAAAAATATTTAGATAATTTATTGCATCAAAATACTTCAGTTATTTGTTATCCTGCTGGGCGCTACAATGCACAAACTGGTGCCCTTGCTGAAGCAGCTGGCTATAAACTTGGGTTAACGACTCATCCAGGACTCGCAAGTAGTGCCGATGGTCTCTTCGCCCTTAATCGTGTGCGCGTGTCCTACGGTCAAAACGAGGCGAGTTTTATGGCTTTGATTGGCAATCAATAAAGAAAAGAAGTCACTGTTCACTGAACAGTGACTTCTTTTATAACTCAAGTTAGCAAAATTTTCTGATAATTTGTTATACTAGAATGAGTATCATATCAAAAAAATATTTGAGGAGAAAACTATGCCGATTAAAACAGTCGCGACAGATCAAGCACCAGGGGCAATTGGTCCTTATGTTCAAGGAAAAATTGTAGGAGATTTTCTTTTTGCATCAGGTCAGATTCCATTGGATCCTGTGACAGGGGAGATCGTTGGTGAAACGATTACTGAGCAAACACAACAAGTGATGAAAAATGTTGGGGCGATTCTAGTAGCGGCCGGTACAGACTTTGATCATGTGGTTAAAACGACTTGTTTCTTGAGTGACATGTCAAATTTTGTTCCTTTTAATGAAGCTTATGCCCAAGCTTTTCAAGTTGAGTTTCCAGCACGTTCTGCTGTCGAAGTTGCCCGATTACCAAAGGATGTCTTGGTTGAAGTCGAAGTCATGGCTTATCTGGGAAAATAATAAGTATCTAAAGTGTCTAAGGACGCTTTTTTTAATATAGTAAAAAATAACATTCGTTTAACTGAGTAAATTCTTGGGTTTTGTTAACGAATAGTGTAAGATAGAAATTGTAACACTATAAAATAGCAAATTGGCAGCGAAAGTTGCCTTAGGAGGATGCAGATGAAGATGAAACCCGTAGCACTTGGTGCTGGTCTATTATTGGCAGCAATCCTATGCCTTCTTGTGGGGTGTGGTTCAGGCAATAAGAAATCAGAAAGATCAAAAGAATCAAGTTCAAGCAAATCTAGTTTGAGTAAATCAAGCGCCAAACCTAGTTCAAAAACGGATATTAATACTAATGATAATTCTAGTCAGAATTCCGAGGAGGGAACTTCAGAAAATGCTCAAGCTGGTAGTGGTCAGACATCAACAGCCACGCAGGAACTCGCAACACTTCAAACGTCAATACAAGGCAAAATAGCCTTGGCTTTAGCTAAAATGGCTAGTCAGACCCCTGGTATGGTAAGTGCTGAGCGCCTGAAAACAGAACCGAATTTAACATTTTCAAAAAAAGCAGTCATTTATTCTACAGAGACTGAACGAAATATTCCGGTATTGGATGCAGCTGGTAGGCCACTAGAAGAGTATCGTACTGGGACAAATGCAATCAATAGTATCGAGAATGCCCAACAAGTCAGTTCTGGTTACTACAATTTGATCATCCAAGATGGTTCATTCATCCAGTATGATGGTAATGGTATTCCAGCGGTTGATCCAACAACGGCTTACCCAAGTTATGCTTATCAAACCTTAACGGCAGATCAAATCCATCTGGCGACGGCTATCAAAAATAAAATTGTAATCAACTAAAAAATGAGCACTCACCAAGTCGATGAGTGCTCATTTTTTATTTTATGACCTTCAAGAGAATGGTTTTCAGTGGCAAATACAAAAGTGTTACTAAAATAATTGTTCCAATTCCATTAATGGCAGTGGCAAGGAGCGAGGTAAAAGCAGCAGCAGCTGCGGGTTCGAAACTAGCGCCAGCAACTAAGGCTCGAATCAAACCTTTTAAAAAATCAGTTAAGAGTTTAACTAAGACTCCTGATGAAACAGCGACGGTGACTAACCAGAGTTTGTCACCAAAAACGCGATATAGCGCTTTATAAACAAGTTGAATGGTTAAAGCAACTAAGACGTTGCCCAGAAAAACAACAGGCATTTCAACGGCATAACCATTGACGATATCAAAAATTGCGAGACCGATGGCGCCTGAAAAGGTGCCGTAACCTAAGCCTAAATAGAGGGCTGCAAGTGCCACGACAGCATTGCCGACGTGGAAAAATGGTGCCCCGATTGGTGCAAAAATCGCAACGTGAAGTGACTGAATTGAGACGTAAGCCAGTGCTGCGAAAAGTGCAGCTAAAATAACTTTTTTCGTTTTATTTTGTGTGATAGTGGTCACTGTGTGAGCTGTCATACTCTGAATTTCCTTTCTGTGTTCTTGTGCCGAACATTCGTTTAAAGTCTTATAATGTATATCCTTGATCTCGATAAGCACCATGCCAGATATGCCCGAGATATTGATTGAAAGGGTGCCCATTTGTAATGGCGGCATGGACAAAGGCTTTGGCAGTTGTTACGGCTTCCAAAGTTGATTTGCCATTGGCAAGGCCTGCGGTGATGGCAGCTGCAAAGGTACAGCCAGCCCCGTGATTGTTATCAGTATGGACGAGTGGACTTTTGAGATAGTGAAACGCATGACCATCATAGAAGACATCTAGCGCTTCATCTTCTTGATTGTCAAAACGGCGACCGCCTTTGATGATCACTGTTTTAGCCCCGAAGCAGTGGATAATTGTTGCTGCCTTTTCAATATCTGCGACCGTCTTCAAGTCTCCAAGATCAGACAAAATACCAGCTTCAATCAAGTTTGGCGTCGTCACATCAGCAACAGGTAAGAGTAGTTCGCGAATGCTGTCAGCATTCTCAGAGAGTAGAATACCAGCTGTTCCTTTGCAAGCTAAAACTGGATCAATGACGATGTTTTTGGGCTGGTAATGTTCAATGGCGTCACGGACGACAGCAATCGTCCGAATATCGCCTAACATGCCAGTTTTAAGAGCATCAGGCTTGCCGCCCGCAAAAACAGTCTCAAGTTGCCGCCCAACAACTTCAGGTTCAATCGTTTCGATGTTATGCGACCAATTATCGTTAATATCCATGGTAACAATTGAAGTGATGGCACTCATACCAAAAGTACCGTATTCTTGGAAGGTTTTTAGGTCTGCTTGTAAACCAGCACCACCTGTGGTATCACTTCCAGCGATTGTCAGTGTTTTTTTCATATGTCTGTCCTCTATTTATGATTCATCATGATTCGGTTTGATGTCTGAATTTTCTTACTTGCATTCTATTCTAGCATTTGGTATGCTAAATGAAACAACCAATTGGACTGTTTTTTAACCATCCAATTTAAAGAAAGGCCTGCCAAATGAATTGGGATATTGAGAGAGCATCTAAAACACCGATTTACCAGTTGATTATGAAGCACATTACGCAAAGTATCCAAAATGGTCAATTATTACCTGGTGAAAAATTACCCTCTGAACGGAAATTGGCAACTTTGATCGGTGTCAATCGCTCAACGATTGTTCGGGTCATGTCAGAACTCGAAGCTAAAGGGATTATCAAGCGCCAACAAGGGAGCGGAACTGTAGTCAATGATGATAGATGGGGGCTAAGTCAGGAACCAATCGTCGACTGGCACCAGTTAATCCAAACGCAGCAACCAGATGAACATCGCCGTTTACAAGATAAGATCAAGGCGAGATTACATGATGATACGGTGATTGATGCCTATACGGGGGAGTTACCCCTTGATTTGGTTCCAGCTTTTGCTCTACCCCAGTCAAATTGGCGGGACTTCATAGAAGCCGATAAAAATCAAGATGACCTAGGTTACTTTCCACTCCGCCAAGCTATCTCAACTCTAGTGGCTCAAGATTATCAGTTTACTTTACCAGTTGAGCACCTAATGATTACTTCTGGTGGACATCAGGCGATTTTCTTAATTGTTCAAGCTTTACTCAATAGTGGGGATGCAGTTGCGATTTGTCAGCCGTCATTTTTGTATGCCTTGAACTTGTTTCAAACAGCGGGCATTCGCCTCTATGGCGTGCCAATGGATGATCAGGGGATGCGTTTGGATCTACTTGAGACGGAGATATTAAAGCACCGAGTCAAGCTGGTCATGCTCAATCCAACCTTTCAAAATCCAACTGGTACAACCATGTCTTTAGCACGTCGAAAGGCATTAATTAAATTATGTCAGACTTACAAGATTCCGATTATCGAAGACGATGCTTTTGGCCTGCTACCATTTGACAAGCGCCAAAATTTACCACCATTGAAAAAACTAGACCCGCAAAATGTCATCTACATCGGCTCTTTATCTAAAATCATTGGCTCAACGACAAAAATTGGCTGGATCAGCGCGCCGCCGGCAGTGTTAGAAAAGCTATCAAATGCACGACAAGACTTGGATTTGACACTCAGTATTTTTCCGCAAGTTTTGGCCAATTATGCCTTGTCAGATATAACCTTTCAGGATAAACTTGCTAGTTTGCGTGCCAAAATCAGCGCTAGAATGACTTATTTCTTCGACTTAATCGGTCATGATATCACATGCCATCGACCTGCTGGCGGCTTTTACGTCTGGCTGAAATTGTCGACAGACACGCTGACGAAAAAACAGATGGATGCCTTTTTAGGGGTAGGGATTTTGTGTCTACCAAGCTTTATATTTGGGGACAAAACGCCTGCCATACGTCTCAATATCGCCCGTCTCAACTTCGAGGAGATCACCCGATTGGTGGAGACATTACAAGATCTGAAACAGACAGGGCTCTGTTAGGCAGGCAATTCAAATTTATCATAATTGATTCTTAAAATGTTATAATAGAGGTAGTTAACAGTCGCTTTGAGACAAAAAGTGATTCAAAATAGCATGCGTGAAAGAGGCTAACTTGGCACAAGAAAACATCGTAATTCATGGCGCTCGCGCCCATAACTTAAAAAATATTGACGTCACGATTCCGCGGGACAAATTAGTCGTGATGACCGGATTATCAGGGTCAGGGAAATCATCGCTGGCTTTTGATACACTCTACGCTGAAGGTCAGAGACGCTACGTCGAGAGTCTCTCGGCTTACGCCCGTCAGTTCCTTGGGAACATGGATAAGCCAGATGTTGATAGTATCGACGGCTTATCGCCTGCGATTTCGATTGACCAGAAGACGACTTCTAAGAATCCACGCTCAACGGTTGGCACGGTAACTGAAATTCATGACTATCTGCGTCTGCTTTACGCACGGATTGGCACACCCTACTGTGTCAATGGTCATGGTAAAATTACAGCACAATCTGTCGAAGAAATTGTCGACAGTGTTTTAGACTTGCCTGAAAAGCAACGGCTCCAGATTTTAGCACCCATTGTCCGAGCAAAAAAAGGCCAACATAAGAAGATTTTCGAGAAAATCCAAAAGGACGGCTATGTCCGTGTACGGGTTAATGGTGAAGTTTATGATGTGTCTGAAGCGCCTGAGCTGGAGAAGAATAAGAAGCATGATATTGACATCGTGATTGACCGAATTGTACTTAAGGACGGGATTCGTGGGCGTCTGTTTGACTCGGTTGAGGCAGCTTTACGTCAGGGTGATGGCTATGTCAAAATCGATACTATGGATGGCAATGAGCTCTTGTTCAGTGAATATTATGCCTGTCCGATTTGTGGTTTTTCTGTGCCTGAGCTTGAGCCACGTTTGTTCTCGTTTAATGCGCCACAAGGTGCGTGTTCCGACTGTGATGGGCTTGGCATGCGTCTGGAGGTTGACCTTGATTTGGTCGTGCCAGATGGGACGAAGACGATCCGTGAGGGTGCGGTTGTGCCGTGGTATTCAGGCACTTCAACCTATTATCCAGCTGTTTTAGAGCAGGCCATGACGGCTTTTAAGGTTGATTTGGATACGCCTTTTGAGCAACTATCAGAAGATGATAAAAACTTGATTTTTTATGGGTCAGGCGACAAGCTATTCCATTTTTATCACGAGGGAGATTTTGGTCTACGTGATTTGGACATGGCTTTTGTTGGGATTGTACCCAATATTTTCAGACGTTACGAAACGGGTTCTGATAGTACGAAAACACAAATGCGAGCTTATATGAATGCCTTGCCGTGTCAAACTTGCCATGGCAAGCGTTTGAACGAACAGGCCTTGTCTGTGAAGTTGAATGGTGAATCAGGCTATGATATTGCTGACTTGTCTAATTTGCCGATTGGTGAGCATTTGGCGCTGATTCATGCATTGACTCTATCAGAAAATGAAGAGATGATCGCCCGTCCTATTGTCAAAGAAGTGGGCGACCGCTTGAGCTTTTTGAAAAATGTCGGCTTGGACTATTTGACCCTGTCTCGTAATTCTGGGACTTTATCAGGGGGTGAAAGTCAACGGATTCGCTTGGCGACGCAGATTGGGTCAAACTTATCTGGTGTGCTTTATATCTTAGATGAGCCGTCGATTGGTTTGCATCAGCGTGATAACGATCGCTTGATCGAGTCCTTGAAAAAAATGCGTGACTTAGGGAATACGCTGATCGTCGTGGAACATGATGAAGATACCATGATGGCAGCAGATTACCTGATTGACATTGGGCCAGGTGCGGGTGATCTGGGTGGTGAAATTATCGCTGCTGGCACACCGAAACAAGTCGCTAAAAATAAAAAATCAATTACCGGTCAATATCTGTCTGGTAAGCGAAAAATCCCAGTACCCGTAGTTCGCAGGCCACTGGATTTAGAGAAAGCTGTCATCATTAAAGGCGCAGCAGAAAATAATCTCCAAAACTTAGACGTTGCCTTTCCTTTAGGTGTGATGACAGCAGTAACTGGCGTTTCTGGTTCTGGTAAATCAACCTTAGTCAATGCCATTCTTAAAAAAGCTTTGGCGCAAAAACTCAATCATAACAGTGATAAGCCTGGTAAATATAAGTCAATTTCAGGTTATGAAAAAATTGAGCGCTTGATCGATATTGACCAAAGCCCAATCGGACGTACACCACGTTCTAACCCCGCGACTTATACATCAGTTTTTGATGATATTCGGGATCTTTTTGCTAATACCAATGAAGCCAAGATTCGTGGTTATAAAAAAGGTCGCTTCTCCTTTAATGTCAAGGGTGGTCGTTGTGAAGCCTGCTCTGGTGACGGTATTATCAAGATTGAGATGCACTT
>ERZ650305.3-NODE-3-length-68006-cov-6.544819_pt1 | contig 68006 bp, 63 predicted proteins | sample MGYA00376241_ERZ650305 | MGnify/ENA primary metagenome ERZ650305 (study PRJEB26733, sample SAMN07839276) | wastewater metagenome | biome: urban; feature: artificial channel; material: waste water | place: USA: North Carolina | collected 2016-02-25 ... | reverse complement strand
TCCTCTTGATACTCATAAATAATTCCATGATTAAAAATTGTCTGTAAATCAATATCTGGTTTTAAATTCATCTTTAGATTCTTGACCGACTCAATGCTAGTAACAGCATTCTGTAAAATTTGCGTAATTTTATCATCAACAGTATTTTTTATTTCAAAATTTAGTTGACTAATAAAATCATCTAAATTATCCGATTGATGATTTTTAATATATGTTGTTACAATTTTGTTGTACGCATTTGATAACGTCTTTCCATCCTTAACTGTATTCGCATCAATTGTTTTTACTTTCAATAGCGACGATAATGAAAAATCTTTAGCCGGAATATCAATCCCGTCTGGATAAAAGTTTAAAATATAATATTTCCCACCAATATATTCCAAGAATTTTCGAAAATTACTTTCATCATAAAAATCAACAAATCTTTTAATTTTAGGACAACTAGTCTTATCTCTTAGCTCATCTATACTTACTTCAGTGGTTTCATTAGAAAAAAAACTTCCTATTTCTTCATGACTTAAATCTAACTTAGATATCTTTATAGATGATTTTTCAACTAAATTAGATAGTAACTCTAATAGTTTCGTTTTATTATTAACTTCATACCTTATTCGTATATTTACCATAGCGACATCCTCTGTATGGCATTCAGAATCTTCTGCTGAAATATCTCCTAAAATTAATATATCTTCAAATTTTCCAATTACATCATCTTCGTCATCAATACCTATTTCTAGATTAAACTCCAAAAATGGTAAAGCTTCTTCAAGTATGCTTTTAATTTTATCTGCACTCTTTGAAAAGATATATTCATCATACCAGTTACGTAAATAATTTAAATTGAAATCCGTATAGTTAAAAACATTACTCATATTACATTTTGTATTTTTTAAAATCTTCAATAGAGAAAGTACAGTTGTTTTACCGGAATTATTTTTACCTACCATCAAGGTAGAGCTTTTGGAAATATATTTTTCTGTTTGTTCTTCTGAATCTTCCCCTTTACCTTGCCAATGATCATGCGCAAATTCAATTTTCTGCAATTCTTCGCCAAATTTTCTATAGTTTTTGATAGATATACTTTTCAAATACATTATTCGTCCTCACTTCCAACACTGTTAGTTCCGATATCTAATTCAATTGTATAGTCTTTCTTCATTTTCACTCTCCAATTATGATATATATATTTTAGATTATAACATTAAACGCTTACATTTTATATATTAAATGTAATTTTAAATCAAAAAAACACTGGAAAATAATCCAGCGTTCCTAATCAATTCTTTATTTCAAAGTAACAATACTAGCCCCACTACCTCCAGCATTCTGCGGTGCATAGGTATAAGACTTGACATGGCGTGAGCGTTGCAAATACTCTCTTACCATATCACGAATAACACCCGTCCCTATACCGTGGACAATCGTAATCTGGTGAAGATTGGCAAGCAGTGCCTGATCCATATAGTCATCCAACATCTTCTGTGCTTCCTCATAGCGGACGCCACGCAGATCAAGTTGGGCTTTGATGTTAGAGGTAACTGTCTTTTTAACAGCCTTGGTCTTAACTTTCTTAACTGTCTCTTCTGGTTCAATCGGCTCAAACTCGTCCTCTGAAAGTTTGGTCGTGATCAAGCCCATCTGAACTTCCCAACGGCCGTCTTTTGCCAGTCTGACCAAATTCCCGCGTTGATTATAGGACAGAACCAAAACTTCGACACCTGGCTTGAGACCACGTTTGGCCTTAGCTTTTTTGAGGACTTTATTTTTCGATAAGTCGACAATTTCAGGTGCTAACTCACCTAATTGGTGCTTGGCATCGATGATTTCATGCGGTTTGAGTAAGGATTTTTCCTGCAAGTTTTTCAAGATATGATCAGCTTCTTCAACGGCTACTTTAACGATATCTTGCGCCTCTTGACGCGCTTTATTGAGCTCTTTTTCGCGATCTCGGTTAAAGTTTTCAAGCGCTCGTGTCAAGTCGTGATGCAAGAGTTGATTGTCTTTTTCTAGCGACTTGATCTGTCTCGCTGACTCGGTCATCTCTTGATTTTTTTGTTCTAACGACGCGATCATGACGTTGACGTCGTGTTCATCCTCGGTCAAAAAGCCTGCGGCTTCCTCCAAAATCTGAGATGGCAAGCCTAAACGCCTCGAAATTTCCAGCGCGTTCGAGCGTCCCGGCACGCCTTGAACCAAGCGATAAGTTGGGCGGAAGTTATCCAAGTCGAAGGCCATTGAGGCATTCTCCACGCCGACTGATTCGACACCATAGGCTTTTAACTCGGGATAATGGGTGGTGGCTAGCGTTTTCGCATGTTTCGTTTTGAGAAAGTCTAGGATTGAAATCGCTAGGGCTGCGCCCTCTTTAGGGTCGGTTCCTGCACCTAGTTCGTCGAAGAGGACAAGGCTCTTGGCATCCACCTGATCCAAAATCTTAACGATATTGGTCATGTGACTTGAGAAGGTCGACAGGCTTTGGGCAATCGACTGCTCGTCGCCGATGTCAGCGAAGATTTCAGTGAAGATCCCGACTTGACTGCCCAGATCAGCCAGAATCGGCAGGCCAGACTGTGCCATCAACTGTGCGACACCCAGCGTTTTCAGAGTGATCGTTTTACCACCGGTATTTGGCCCTGTGATGACAATCGTTTCAAGCGTCTGATCGAATAGAAGATCGTTTGCCACAACGATTTTAGGATCAATCAAGGGATGTCTTGCAGCATAAAGCTTGATGGCTTTATGGTCAGAAATTTGAGGAACAGTTGCTTTTTGGGCGATTTGATAACGATACTTGGCATTAATGAGATCGATCTGACCGATCAACCATGTGTTCTGACGAATGTCATCAATATGAGGTTTAATCGCTTCAGCTAGTTCTCGCAAGATACGCGCCACTTCGTTTTTTTCTTCGATTTTCTTTTGAGCGATGTCGTTATTGAGCTGAACAACACGGTTAGGCTCGATATAGAAGGTTTGACCTGAGGCACTCATATCATGCACTATCCCAGGGATTTTATTTTTACTGTCACTTCTAACTGGTAAAACGGGACGGCCTTGACGGATGGTAATGATACTTTCTGTCAGACTTGCTTGAGATTTAGAGAGGATTTCTGCTAGAATCTTCTTGACTTCAGCATCACCTTTCTTGATATTTTGGCGCAGGGTATAGAGTTTATCTGATGCAGTATCAGAAAGCGCACCTGCAGCATCAATAACTTGTAAAATCCCTAAAAGATATGAGACATCTACAAATTTGTCGATGGTCTGACCTAATATAGGGAAGCTGACGTTAACGGCTTGCTCAAAAAAACGCCGCGTTTCATTGGCTAAACGCAGAACTTTTTTGATTTTCGCAAATTCTTGACTGGCCAGACTCGCATCCAACTCAATTCGACGGAGGATTTCCGTCAAATCAGCTGTATTGGACAAGGGGACTGGACCATTTTCTTGGACGATTGTCCCAAATTCTGAAAGTTCATCAAACCATTTCTGGATGCGAACTTTGTCAGAAATAGGAGAGAGGTTTGCCATTTCTGCTTGACCTTGTGATGTCGAAAGCGACTGCGCAAGCTGTGCTTTGATCTGGTCAAACTCTAAAATGTCTAGTATTTTTTTATTCATCGTTATTTCTATACTTTAATGTGTGTGATCTGTGTGATAAAGGTTTCTTGTAGCCAACCAGAGAAAAACGGCGTGTTCACTAGCATAACGCGGGCTAGCCCGCTGCCCGCCAATTGATTTTGAACTAAGGGAATCGGAATAGTCGACAAGACCATCAAACCAAGTGACAAAACAAAATAAACGCAGCAAACCGCCAAGGCGCCAGCGATGATGTTGCCTCCCTTACCAAGGATGATTTTATTTTCAAGGGCACTCAGAAAAATACCAATTAAGCGCACGATACCATAGACAATAAGGAAGACAACCAAAAATGCTAAGGTAGCATAAAAAACATGATCAATCTCAAAAAGGAGCTTTGATGTATAAAAAGCTAATTTACTGTCTGATGTGGCTGAGGCAAATGGCACCCACAAGCTTATTTTTTCACCTAGGGATTGGTAATTTTTGAGGGCGATAAAAATCGCTACCCATGACCCTAGCGTATAGTAGCCTTGCAGTGCAAGCCCACGCGACTGACCAACTAAGTAGGCCCAAATTAAAATTGCTAAAATTAAAATCGTAATAATCATAGCATTATTATATCACAAAAGGCTAGGATATGCGATTTCTGAACAAATTAAAGAAGCCACAGTTTGCGATTTCATTTAAAACATCTAATAGCTAACATCAAATTAAAACTAGCCTATATTTTGCAAATAATCATCAATCGCCTTAGCCGATTTCTTACTTGCACCTGTTTCTTCCTCGACGATAATCCCGACTTGACGGGTCTATCCGTTTCTGGGAACTGTAGGCTTTCATCAGAGTTAATACGAGCCAGAAATTCCTTAGCAAATAAACGCCATTGAGATTTTCACCTGGAATCTTCATAAAGCTCGGTAGACCTGCACCAGAACCAATAAGGATGCCTTCGTAACCTTCTACTGTTAAGTCAACCAAAGATAGTACCGTACCGATGACCATGTTTGTTCTGATGGTCACGCCGAGTTGCTTGACTGCATCTATTTCTTTTTGTACCAAGGCTTTAGGCAGTCTAACTTCTGGAATACCGTACAACAGCACACCACAGGGCACATGAAAAGCTTCAAATATAGTAACTTGATAGCCGGCTTTTGCTAGATCAGCTGCAAAAGACAAACCTGCAGGACCTGAGCTTATAACCGCTACTTTTTTACCATTTGATGGAATATTTTCTGCCTTAACTGGTCGATTGGCTAGGTTCTAGTCGGCAACAAATTGCTCCAACCGTCCAATGCCAACTGCTTCTCCACGTCTCGATCGAACACAAAACTTTTCACACTAACCTTCCTGAGGACAAACCCTACCACATACAGCTGGTAAATTATTGGTTGCTTGATTTTATCGTATGCCCATTCAAAATCTCCTGCTGCGACAAGCTTAATAAATTCCGGAATCCAGACATTGATGGTGCCCCCCAACGTATGGTTTAGCTTTACATTGCAGACATCTTTTGGCTTCTTTTGTAGCCATTTCTTAAGTGTAACCTACGGATACTTCTAAAAAGTTTTTATTTCTGATATTAGAGGCTTGTTCAGCCATTTTTCGCCTCCTTTCCTTGGCAAATGTGTCCTGCTACTGCTTCTTTTTCTTACTGCTGATACATGGTCTGTCTTCTCATGGCCTCATCAAAATCAACTTGATGCCCATCAAAATCTGGTCCATCAACACATGCAAATTTAATTTTACCATCAACTGTGACGCGACACCCCCCACACATGCCCGTACCATCTACCATGACTGGATTCATGCTCACAATTGTCTTAATGCCATAGGTTTTCGTGAGCTGACTGACCATTTTCATCATTATGATAGAACCGATGGCGATGACAAGATCATAGTCTGCACCTTCATCTATACATTGCTTTAACATATCTGTATCAAATTCTTTATAAGTATTGACCCAATGATGAATTTTCTTTCTATCTTTCACATGGTATTTTTCAGTTAAGAACCGATAACCTCCTGAAAGATAAACATTCACAACTTTGAGATTAAACTCAAAAGAGTATTTTGTCATAAGAAAAGACCTCCAAATGTTAGTTGTTTAATCTAACTTTTGGAGGTCACATCAAAATCGGTTGGAACTTTACTTAGTCAATCTCAATATCACCATTTTGGGCTGTCACTACAAAATTGGCCTGACTTTGCTCACTCTGTCTCGGAGCACCAGACACTCGGATATCTTCATCGCCCCATTTGGTCTTAGCATAAAAATCAGGCAACCGACTATCCTTAATCTCAATATCACCATTTTGGTTGGTAATTTTACCACCAAACGCAATCGTCGTTTGTTTCAACTGGATATCTCCGTTGGTATTACTCACAGTCAAGTTATCAAACTTAGCTCGTTCAAACTTTGCATCTGCATTTGTAGCCGTGATTTCTGCCGCCTTAACAGACACATGGTCAAAATCCAGATCACCGTTGCGACTTTTAGCAAGAATTAGTGAAAGATACTGTGACTCAGGTAAGGTAATGGTAATTTGGTTAGATCTAATGACAATTCCAATACCAAAATTAAGACGTCTCACTTCACTTTCGCTATCTTTAACGGTTAACTGACCATCATCAAAACTGACTTGGGTTGTAACTTTCGATGACCAGTTTTGTGTCGTCACCTTAAATTGTTCGCCCTTTACAACCTTAACATCTGCATTTTTAACATCAATCGCAAGGGATGCAATTTTTGAAGGATCTACTGGCAGTTCATGCCTTACAAGTTTACCTGGCATTTTTTGCTCAGTCTGATACTTAAAGCCATGATCCCAAACCAAGCTACCTGGTTTTTCAAATTGCCAAATTACAATAGCAGCAAGTGTACCTAATGTGAGTAACAGGGCACCTATAATCATCTTTCTTTTATGCGTCATGGTGTAACCCCTTTCTGCCTATTGTTTTTTTGCCAATCCAACGAATCATCACGAACACTCCTTGCTTCAAGCCTTTAACCATGGCTGTAACGGCTGGCCAAAGCAAGATTAGACCACCAATCACGGCGATACCTGCCGAGATATAGAAGAGGCCTCCTAATAGAGATTGCGTTAGGATGAAGATACCGCCAATGACACCGAGCACAGCCGCAAATCCAAATGCCCCGAGAGTGACAACTAGTGAAAAGGCGAGAGCCGCAAACGTCACAACGATGGCGAAAATTAGAGCGACAACAGTAATCGCAACAGGTATCAAAATCGGTGAAGCGAGTAGGGCTAGAGTAATAATCTTAGCCAGCCCAAGTGGCGATTTCTGATTTTCCTCTGGGATATCACGCGCCTCATCCATATAATAATCTGCAACCAAGCGGCGCGCCAGATTTTTAGGCGTGCCAAACTCCGCCACGGCCTGCCCATCTGATAGATGACCTTCATAGAAATACTGCTCATAATAGAGCATGGCGTCTTTGATCTCTGCCTTGGGTAAGGCCTTCAAATTCGTTTCCAAATCCTGTAAATATGTCATTTTGCACCTCCTAAAATCTCACTGATGCCCCTTGAAAAGGCTTGCCACTCCTGCTTTATCTCTGCTAAATGTTGCTGGCCCAATGGTGTAATCTGATAGTACCGTCGCATACGTCCCTCAAAGGGTTCATCGTATGTGATTAAGTCGCCATTTTTTTGTAGCCGGCGCAGGACGGGATACATGGTGGATTCAGACACATTGACGTGTTTTTGGATCTCTTTGGTCAAGAGATAGCCATACATATCTTGGCTGTCAAGAATCGCAAGTACACTACCGTCTAATAGACCCGTTGGTATTTGAATCGTCATATGATACACCTTTCTATACTATTTCCCATATACTATTATACTATACCATAAATAGTATGATGTCAAGTATAAACATTATTGAAAATCATAAAAAAACAGCTCAAAATCAAGACTTTGAACTGTTATTAAGTTGCCGATTTTTAAACTGTCATTTTCGAGCTAATCTAATCGAATAGCATAACGGTACTAGGATAATCAAAACTAAAATGACAATAAATGTTAAAACAGCAACTATTGGATACCACGTACTGATGACCCCTCCTAAGATCATTATAATACCAGAAATAACAAGCATCATCCCACCTAAACGGTTCGTTTTTTGCCAATTATCTGGATTAGACAAAGTCATCGGAAAACGGAATCCAGCGACTCTATTTTGAGATGTTTTAGGTATATAGTTACCTAAGAGGATGAAGATGATACCGACCGTCACCATCGTAATCAAAGCAATATCTAAGTGATAGCCAAGCGCTTCACTCAAGGTTAAAGACTGAAATATCACTGAAAGGATTGGTAATAACCAGAGCATCAATTTTTCCAGTTTAAGATTTGTTTTCGGTGCTGTCTCTAGGCTAAATTGAACGATAACGTTAACCCCAACCATGATCAACGGTAAAATCAAAATCCCTGCCAATCTCGTCGCATAGCCATTGGGTTCGCCATCCAATCCCCAATGTATGGGCATCTTCTCTGGTAATTTCGAATAAACAGCCAAGCCCATTAAAATGGGGAGTAAGCCAATCACCGTTGGCCATAACAATTTTTTATATTTCATCAGTCTCTCCTTCTCCTGTAAAACCTTTCAACCACAGCATGGTTTCTTCAAACACACTGAGATTCAACTCATAATAGATAAAATTTTTATACTTACTTTCACGAATCAAATCGGCAACTTTCAACTGTTTCAAATGATTTGAAATCGTGGCGCTGCTCAAGCTAAACTGCTCACTAATCTCACCAGCAGATAAACGGCCTGACTTTAGCAGCGTCAAAATATCTCGACGAACTGGATTTGATATTGCCTTAAGGGTTACTTGTAAACTCATCAACCATTCCCTCCTATTCTATTTCGTTTTGTATCTAAATAGATTATAACACTATTTAGATACAAGTCAAAATAGAATGTCAAAAAAATAGCTTTGGTGAGCTATTTTTTCTGTTGTTGATTAATCAAGAGGACTAAGGCTGATAAAATCACCGTTAAGAGCAAGATTAAAGCAGGAAAAATGCTAAAATTCATGACTTTAAATAAGGCCCCAAATAACAAGGGAAAGACAAGAATCCCTAACATACAAAATCCGACATTATAAGAGATGACCTTTTGCGCAATGGGCTCTGGATACATTTGATTGGGTAACATCATCATCAACGGATAGAGGGGCGCCATCGCCAAACCTATCAAAAAGACTGATGCCATTGTATAAAAACCAGGTGGGAAGAAGAGGGTTATGCTCATCAGCAGCAAAAGTCCTAAATGACTGTAAATGATTGTTTTATCCGTCATGAAGCGCGTTAGCGCACCTGTAACGAATCGTCCAACCATCAGGCCTAACCAAAATAGGGTAGTATAGAAGGCAGCCTGGGCACTGTTGACCTGAAAATTTTCCACATAGTAGGTCGCTAGGAAGATCCCCATAACTGCTTCTATGGCATAAAAGAAATAAAAAATAGGATTGATGAGATGTCTGAGCTGAAAAGTCTGACTTAAACCCGCATCTGGTTTATCCTCACGCTCAGAGGTAGCAACATCACGTTCAGCGAAGTGACTGCGATAGACAAAAATCAGCAACAAGATCAATATTTCAAGCAAGGCAATGGTCCCGATAGCTAAACGCCAACTTGAAAAACTAGATAGGAAGAATGTCAAAATTGCAGCACTCATGCTGACGCCAACCCCGTAAAATCCATGGAGAAGACTCATAAGTGAGCTGGGTAAATGTTTGGCCGCAAAGTGATTGACGGTAACATCAATTGCCCCTTGTCCGATACCCATAAAGGGTGTGCATATGAAAAGTACGATGGGGTTTGAGCTCACGATCATGAGGATTAAGCCAATAATGACACAAAGCATGCTCATCAAGATGACTTGGGCTACCGTTAAATATTTCGCAATTTTAGTATAGAGCATGCTAGAGAAGAATGAAAAGAGGAGCATGATTGTGGTCAGGTAGCTGACTTGACTAGCACCCATGGCATAGCTCTGACGCATACTGGGCCAGGCACTCCCTAAAATAGAGTCTGGCAAGCCTAGGGAGATGTAGATGATGAAATTTAAAACAACAAGTGTTGAAAGTGTGACTTTTTTAGACATGATAACCTCTGTCAATCTATGGGGGAGTTAATATAATCGTTCCAATAGCAATAAAGCGCTTTCCATCATTATAACATGAATGTCAGTCATTTTTCTTTCAATTTTATAAATATAGTAGACATTGTGTTCCCTCTATGCTCTCACTTTGTTATATAACCTTCTACTCGACTTACCTTATCATTTCAATGAAAGAGTGTTTTTACCAATTTCGTATTGTTTCTCACGATTCATCATGCTAATTTTCAATTTGTCGAAAGTTACACAAAAATAGGCTATGAATGATTTTCGATAATCATCGGAAATCATTCATAGCCTATTATTTAGAAGAATTTTAACTTAATCTTCTAATCTTAATTTATTTACTTGAGCCACGTTTGACAAAACCGTGTGGTAAAATCACACGCTTGCCCTCAACTTCTTCTTTATTCATCATTTTAGTCAAGAGACGCATTGATACTGCACCTAAGTCATATAATGGTTGCTCAATAGAAGATAGCGTCGGACGTGTGAATTCTGTGATGACTGAGTTGTTGGCTGTGATGATTTCAAAGTCTTCAGGGACATTCACACCACTATTAACCAAGCCATTTAACAAGCCAACGGCAACTTCATCATCCGTTACGACAGCTGCAGTAGCGCCAGAAGCCTTAACCCGTTCTGCCAATTTCAAACCTACAGGATAGCTGTAAGTTGTTTCAAAAACAAGTCCTTCAGAAAAAGTCAGGCCAGCCTCAGCCAAAGCCGCTTGGTAGCCGGACAAACGTTCTTTACCATTGATTGCGTTAACCATCGGACCCGCAACCAGCGCAATTTTTTGATTGTTTTTCGCAAGCTCTAAGGTCACTTCCTTAGTTGCTACCGTATAGTCGATATTAACAGACGGAATTTGATCTTCTGGATCAACAGCTCCAGCCAAAACAATCGGCGTACGTGTACGTGAGAATTCCGCACGGATTTTATCGGACAAGTTGTGCGCGAGGAAAACCAACCCATCAACCTGCTTGGCAAGCAAAGTATTGACTACGTTGATTTCTTTACCATCATCACCGTCTGAATTTGCAATGACGATATTATATTTATACATGGTCGCGATGTCATCAATCCCACGCGCCAAACTCGCAAAATAGCTGTTGGCAATGTCGGGTATCACGACACCAACAGTTGTTGTTTTTTTAGAGGCCAGACCACGAGCCACTGCATTTGGGCGGTAGTCTAAACGTTCGATGACGTCTAAAACCTTGCGGCGTGTTGTTTCTTTCACATTTTGATTACCATTGACAACACGGCTGACCGTTGCCATCGAGACGCCAGCTTCACGCGCGACATCGTATATTGTAATTGTTTCGCTTTCCATTTTTACATACTCCTTATTTTATATTGTATCTCTTTTCATGAAAATAATATTTTCATTTCATTCCTATATATTTTATCACTTTATGAAAAGGTTTTCAAGAACTTTTGCATCTTTTTTTCAAAAAAATTCAATTTTTAATTAAAATAACTCCTTAGACAAGAATATCCTTGTTATCAGAGTGCTTTACCGTTAAAAAATACACAAAAACACGCCTTGCAAAAGTGTCATCGTGATTCAAACAAAACCACTCTAACACCTCTCCGAACTGCGTGTCTGTTATTTGATTATACTTTGTTCTTAAACGAGGCCTTGGGCTAGCATCGCTTCAGAAACTTTTCTGAAACCAGCGATATTGGCACCAGCCAATAAATTATGATCCAAACAAAATTCTTGGGCCGTATCGCGACAGTTTTCGTAGATCATTTTCATGATTTTGTCTAATTCTTGATCTACTGTTTCAAATGTCCATGATAAACGTGCGGAGTTTTGGCTCATTTCCAAGGCTGACACAGCAACGCCACCTGCATTTGCTGCTTTACCAGGACAGTAAACTACTTCAGCTACTTGCAGAAGTTCAACCGCTTCTAGTGTCGTAGGCATATTAGCGCCTTCAGCGACAATCTTAACCCCATTTGCTATCAAGCCAGCCACATGTTCAGGTAAAATTTCATTTTGTGTGGCACATGGTAGCGCAATTTCAGCAGCGACTTGATGCGTCCAAACAGATTGATCTGCAATATATTCAGCTTCAGGTCTAGCTTTAACGTACTCTGTCAAACGCGCACGCTTCACTTCTTTAATCTCTTTCAAGAGGGCCAGATCAATCCCAGCTGGATCATAGATATAACCAGAAGAATCTGATACCGTCACAACAAGTCCACCGAGTTCATGGACTTTCTCAATCGCATAGATGGCAACATTTCCACTACCTGAAACCATGACTTTTTTATCTTTAAAGCTATCCCCTTGATCTGCTAAGAGATGTTTTACAAAATAAACGAGGCCATATCCAGTCGCTTCTGTTCGTGCTAAAGAGCCACCAAAAGTTAAACCTTTACCTGTCAGAACGCCTTGGTCGTTACCACGCAAGCGTTTATATTGGCCGTACATGTAACCAATTTCACGTCCGCCCACACCGATGTCACCAGCTGGGACGTCCAAGTTAGGACCGATATGACGGTGCAATTCTGTCATAAAGCTCTGACAAAAGCGCATGATCTCAGCGTCAGACTTGCCTTTAGGATCGAAATCTGACCCACCTTTACCGCCACCAATTGGGAGACCAGTTAGGGCGTTTTTAAAAATTTGCTCAAAACCTAAAAACTTCAGGATGGACAAGTTAACTGATGGATGAAATCTCAAACCACCTTTATACGGACCGATTGCTGAATTGAATTGCACACGGAAGCCACGGTTGACTTGCCATTTTCCAGCATCATCTTGCCAAGGCACGCGAAATTGGATGGCACGCTCAGGTTCCGTAATCATCTCGACTAAATTATGTTCTAAAATTTCTGGATGTTCTTCCAAAAATGGTGTGAGGTTAGCAAAAAATTCATCAATGGCTTGCAAAAATTCTGGCTGATTTGGATCTTTAGCATGAATCTTGGCTTGTAATGCTGCTAGTGTTGTCGTTGTCTGTGACATAAGGCCCCCTTCGATTTGTAAAACATGATTGACAATTTTATTATAACATACGATCTACCTAAAAACCATTCTATTTGTTTCAATTTTCAATCTTTATTAGATAACTATGACGTATTTTAGTATGGCAATTTGAGTCACAAAGTGGCAAAATAGAGGTATGACAAAACTTACTGAAATTGCCACATATCTCGGCAAAGAAAATTGGGATATGACTTTTATCACCAATCCAACGACTGTTAATTATTTGACAGGTTTTGCGATGGATCCTCATGAACGGATTTTAGGCTTGATGATTTTCCCTGATCGCACACCACTACTTTTCACGCCTGAGCTTGAAGTTGAAAAAGCCAAGGCTCATGTTAATTTTGATGTCATCGGTTATGCGGACAGCGAAAATCCTTGGGCAAAAATTAAGGCCCACTTAGCTAGTCTCAACATCAAAACAATTGCAGTCGAATATGATCACCTGATTCTCAGTAAATCTGACGGTTTGAAATCCGTCTTTGACGGCATCTCTTTTGAAAACCTGACACCATTGATCAACCGGATGCGCCTGATTAAGTCAGATGATGAGATCCAAAAAATGATCGTCGCGGGTGATTATGCGGATAGATGCTTTGACATCGGATTTCAGTTTGCTTCCTCTGAGCAGGGGTTGACTGAGATGGATGTGGTCGCAAAGATCGAGTTTGAAATGAAGCGTCAGGGCATTTCTGAGATGAGTTTTGATACCATGGTTTTAACTGGTGCGCGTGCAGCTAATCCGCATGGTGTGCCTGAAGCAGTTGCCATTCAGCAAAATAAACTCTTACTTTTTGACTTGGGTGTCATGTCTAATGGCTATGCTTCTGATGCCAGCCGGACGATTGCCATTGGTCAGCCGAGTGACTTTGATCGGAAAATCTATGAGATTACACGTGAGGCGCAACAAGCTGCTTTTGATTTTGTGAAACCTGGTGTGACGGCTTTTGAAGTCGATAAAGTGGCGCGTGATGTGATCACGAAAGCTGGTTATGGCGAGTACTTCACACATCGGACTGGCCATGGGATTGGTATGGATGTGCATGAGTTTCCGTCTATTGGTGGTAGCGAAGATATTACCATCGAAAAAGGCATGTGTTTCTCTATTGAACCTGGTATTTATATTCCTAACCAAGTGGGTGTGCGCATCGAGGACTGCCTCTATGTGGCAGAAACTGGTGCTAAAAGTTTTACTCAAACATCCAAAGATTTACTCATTTTTTAAAAATAACACTGAGCACCCACTCAAGGTGCTTTTTGTTTACTTTTTTGTCAATGACTGCAATGTATTCGAAATTTTTGACAATGATAAAATTAACAAGAGATGTCAGGAAAAGTGACATACCATAAAAAACCTTCTTTATTTTCACGCATTTTTATGATAGAATGGGAAGGAATATAGTTTGAATATTTTGAAAGGGAACCAAACATGAAGAAGAAATTATTGATACTCCTCACGGTTTTCATCGCCTTGTTCTCGGCAACTGCAGTTAAAGCCGAAAATAAAGTGGTAAAAATAGCCAGTGACTCAACCTATGCACCTTTCGAGTTCCAAGATGCCAATAAAAATTACGTCGGCATTGATGTTGATTTGATGCAAAAAATCTCTGAGATGAATGGTTGGCAACTTGACCAATCTTTCCCTGGCTTCCAAGCTGCTCTAGATCAACTTAATGCTGGTCAGACAGATGGTGTCATTGCTGGGATGTCCATCACAGATGAACGGAAAAAAGTCTTCGATTTTTCTGATTCTTATTATGCGTCATCAGTCGTCATTGCCACGAAACAAGGCAATAAAGTTACGGCCTATAAACAGCTAAAAGGTAAAACAGTTGGCGTTAAAAACGGCACGGCGTCACAAGATTTTCTGACAAAAAACAAAGATAAATATGGCTATACAATCAAGACCTACGATGAAGGCTCTCAACTCTATGAAAGCTTAAAAGTTGGTGCAGTTGATGCCATTATGGATGATGAACCTGTTCTCAAATATGCCATCAATCAAGGGCAAGCCTTTGAAATCAATATGGATGGTGAAAAAATTGGTGACTACGGTTTTGCTGTCAAAAAAGGAACGCATGCTGATCTGATTACTGGCTTTAATAAGGCCTTGAAAGAACTCAGAGCTAATGGCGGCTATGATGCGATTTTAAATAAATACACTGCTACTGATGCTGATAAAGAGATTAAACCTCTTAAGTCAGAGTATCGGATTGCATCTGATTCGCTTTTTGCCCCATTTGAATTCCAGAACTCAGCTAAAAAATATGTTGGTATTGACGTTGATTTAATGAAGGCGATTGCCAAAAAACAAAAATTCAATGTTAGTTTAGATTTCGTTGGCTTCCAAACTGCCGTTGACCAAACACAAGCTGGTCATGCTGATGGTATGATTGCTGGAATGTCCATCACAGACGAACGTAAAAATGTTTTCGATTTCTCAGATCCTTACTTCACAGCCAATGCAACGGTTGCAGTTAAAAGTACAACCACTGATATCAAATCTTATAAGGATTTGAAAGGCAAAACAGTCGGTGTCAAAAACGGAACAGCGTCACAAGCTTTTATTGATAAAAATAAAGATAAATATGGTTACAACGTTAAAGTTTTCGATGCCGCTGACACCATGTACGAAAGCTTGAACACTGGCTCTATTGATGCCTTCATGGATGATGAGCCTGTTGTCAAATATGCGATTTTACAAGGTAAGAAGTTTGCAACACCTATCGAGCCTGAAAAAATTGGGGAATACGGATTTGCAGTTAAAAAAGGCACAAATCCTGAATTACTCGCCATGTTCAATGCTGGTCTCGCTAAACTCAAAGCGAACGGTGACTACGATAAAATCGTTGAAAAATATATGGGGAATACAGATTCTGACGACAATAAAGTCGACGAATCTACGATGATCGGTATCATCAAAAACAACTGGCAACAACTAGCACAAGGCCTTGGTTATACACTTTCTTTAACCATCGTTTCCTTTGTTTTAGCTTTACTGATTGGTGTCATCTTCGGGCTCTTTAGCGTTTCACCAAGCAAGTTTTTGAAAGGCTTCACAAGAGTCTATGTCGATCTTGTCCGTGGTGTGCCACTTATGGTTTTGGCTATTTTCATCTTCTACGGTGTACCAAACCTAATCGAATCAATTACAGGACATTCTAGCCCACTTAACGATTATGTTGCAGGTGTCATTGCCCTCACTTTAAATGCTTCAGCCTACATAGCTGAAATCGTCCGTGGTGGTGTAAACTCTGTGCCAATCGGTCAAATGGAAGCCTCACGCTCTCTCGGGATTTCTTATGTTAAAACGATGCGTCGCGTCATTCTCCCACAAGCGGTTAAAATTACCATTCCAAGTTTGGTTAACCAATTCATCATTTCACTGAAAGATACAACGATTATCTCAGCGATTGGTTTGATTGAATTACTCCAAACGGGTAAAATCATCGTTGCCCGCAACTTCCAATCATTTAAAGTTTACGGCTTAATCGCAATCATCTATCTCGTCGTCATTCTTGCTTTAACCATCTTTGCACGTCGACTTGAAAGGAATATGAAATAATGGCAAAATTAAAAATTGATGTCACAGATTTGCATAAATCTTATGGCAATAATGAAGTCTTAAAAGGCATTACAACCCGCTTTAACGAAGGCGATGTCGTGTGTATCATTGGTCCTTCTGGTTCTGGTAAATCAACCTTCTTAAGAACCTTAAACGGGTTAGAAGAAATCACATCTGGGACAGTCATTGTAGATGGTTATGATTTGACCAATAAAAAGACTAATCTCAACCAAGTGCGTCAAGAGGTTGGAATGGTCTTCCAGCAGTTCAATCTTTTCCCTAATATGTCGGTAATCGACAATATCACTTATGCACCACTTGAGCTTAAGAAAATGACCAAGGATGAGGCGCATTCCAAAGCCCTCGACTTACTTGAAAAAGTTGGTCTTTCTGATAAGGCAGATGCTATGCCTGAGAGCTTGTCTGGTGGTCAAAAGCAACGTGTTGCGATTGCGCGTGCACTTGCTATGGATCCTGATCTCATGCTTTTTGATGAGCCAACTTCAGCGCTTGATCCAGAAATGGTTGGCGATGTGCTTGAAGTCATGCAAGAACTTGCAAAAGAAGGCATGACCATGCTGATTGTTACCCACGAAATGGGCTTTGCACGTAAGGTTGCCAACCGTGTCATCTTTACTGATGGTGGTGAAATCTTAGAAGACAGCACGCCCGATCAAGTCTTTGAAAATCCACAACATCCACGCTTGAAAGACTTTTTGAATAAGGTTTTGAATGTTTAATTGAAAAATCTCTTTGCAATTTTGAATTGCAAGGAGATTTTTTATATTATCATCTGTCTAAAATTCGTATGACTAACTCAAAAATCCAGACAATATCTGAAATTTTACTAATTTGTTTATGTAAAAAAACACCTGATTAATATCAAATGTTTAATAGACTAACTTGATTTTATTTCAACAACTTAGCAGCTGCTTCGTCCACAATCACGATAACATCATCATGTTTTTGGAGGATTGAGGCTGGCATGCTTTCAGTAATTTCGCCTTCAACCATTGCTTGGATGGCTTCAGATTTACCTTCACCCCAAGCCATGAGGACGATTGTTTTAGATTTCATGATGCTTGCGATTCCCATAGAGACCGCTTTTTTAGGCACATCTGCTTCACACTCAAAGTAACGGGCGTTGGCATTGATTGTGCTTTCAGTTAAATCTACAACATGTGTTGTACTATCAAATGGTGTACCAGGTTCGTTGAATCCGATGTGACCATTGTGACCGATACCCAAAATTTGGAAATCAATTGGATGTGCATCGATAATAGAATCGTAGTGTTTTGTCTCAGCTTCTAAATCTGCTGCTTTACCATCAGGCAAGAAGTTTTCTTTAAATGGTTTTTCGTTGAACAAATGTTGGCTCATGAAGTAACGGTATGATTGTTCATCAGAACCATCAAGACCGACGTACTCATCTAGGTTGATAGATGTTTTATCAGAAAAATCAAGGTCGCTGTTGATGACTTGGTTGTAAAATTCAACGGGTGTTGAGCCTGTAGCCAAACCAAATGTTTGCGCACCAGCGGCGATTTGTTCTTTTAAAATGTCAAGGCCGACTTTAGCCCCTTCGAGTTGATCTTTAACTTTAATGATTTTCATAGTCTCTCCTTCATGCGAAGCTTTATTAATTATTGGTATAGACCAATTATAATACTTTTGCGTTAATTTGTCAAGCATTTACATCTCAAAAGTGATATAATTTATTTTATGAATATTGAAGACTTTAATTTTGATTTACCCGAAGCCCTGATCGCCCAAACTCCTCTAGAGAAACGCTCTGAAAGCCGCCTGCTTATTATTGACAAGGCGACGCAGACGATGACGGATCAACATTTTTATAACATCATCGATGAGTTAGAGACTGGTGATACACTGGTGCTGAATAATACCCGCGTCCTACCTGCCCGTCTCCATGGTCAAAAAGCCGATACGGGCGGTCATATCGAGCTTCTCCTCCTAAAAAATACGGTGGACGACACCTGGGAAGTGCTTGCTAAACCCGCTAAGAAGCTGAAAAATGGCACTGTGATTTCATTTGGTGATGGTCGTTTGACAGCAACGGTTGTTGACGACACCCTAGACCATGGTGGCCGCATCGTCACTTTTAACTACGATGGCATCTTCTTAGAAGTCCTCGAAAGTCTGGGTGAAATGCCGCTCCCACCTTATATCCACGAAAAACTCAAAGATCAAGGCCGCTACCAGACCGTCTACGCTAAAGAAAATGGTTCCGCAGCCGCACCAACAGCTGGTCTTCACTTTACGGATGACCTCTTGGCTCAGATTAAAGCCAAAGGTGTGAACATTGCTTGGGTGACCTTGCATGTTGGTCTCGGTACCTTCCGTCCTGTCAGCGTTGATAACATTGAAGAACATGATATGCATAGTGAATTTTATATCCTACCTGAAGAAACTGCTGACATTATCAATGCCACAAAAACTGCGGGCAAACGAGTGATTGCCGTTGGGACAACATCAATCCGTACGCTTGAATCTGTTGCCCAAAAATTTGGTGGTAAAGTCCAAGCCGATAGCGACTGGACGAATATTTTCATTAAGCCAGGCTACAAATTCCAAGTCGTTGATGCCTTTTCAACCAACTTCCACTTGCCTAAGTCTACTTTGGTTATGTTAGTTTCCGCCTTTGCTGGCCGTGAATTTGTCTTAGAAGCCTACCAACACGCCATTGATGAACACTACCGCTTCTTTAGTTTTGGTGACGCCATGTTTGTCAAGTAAGGTAGTTTTGGCCTTATCATAAAAATCCCCTATCTGAGTCATGCTGTCTAGCTGACTGGGATAGCGGATTTTTTCTTGTCTTGATTTTAAAGCATCTCTGTCATGATGTCTGTCTTAGCATTGGCCGACTTGGTCGGCAGTTGGGCTAGGATAATGGCGGTAAAGACGAGCGCACAGCCGATGAGTTCGCGACTAGATAAGCGGTCTCCTAGGATGATAAAGCCTGCAAGAAGCGAAAAGACGGCTTCTAGGCTCATGATCATGGAAGCCACAACAGGTTTGACATGCTTTTGGGCGATAATCTGTAAGGTATAGCCGATCCCTGCTGAAATTAAACCAGCGTAGAGGATTGAGACCCTAGCTGAGATGATCCCTGATAGTTCAAGGGGCTCAAAAAAGGGCAGTAAAATGAGGGAGATCAGCGCAGCGACGAAGAACTGGGTCATAGCGAAGTAAATCGGCTCGACTTTGGGCAGGTAATAATCTATAAAAAGGATTTGGCAGGCAAAGCCGATGGCACAAAAGAAAATATAGAAATCACCGGTTTGCACAGTGAAGCTACCACCCGCTAGACAAAGAAGATACATGCCCAGTAGTGCAATGGCTACACTCACCCAGATGCGTAGACTGACTTTTTTCTTGAAGCCTAGCCCGATCAAGGGGATGATGATGATATAAAGCGTGGTGATGAAACCAGCCTTGCCAACAGTCGTGTACTGAATCCCGATTTGTTGGAGGAAGCTCGCGATGAACAAAAGGACACCACAAAAACTTCCTGCTAGTAAAGACGTTTTGAGTTTAGCCTTAGTCATGTTTTTGTCGGCAAAGAAATAGGCGCAGGGTAAGACGGCAAGCCCACCTAGAAAATAGCGGCTAGCACTAAAGGTCAGTGGGCCAACATCTGTCGTACCGACTTTCTGGGCGACAAAGGCGATACCCCAGATAAATGCTGTTAATATCAGCAGTAAACAAGATTCGATTTGTTTTTTAGTCATGGTACTGAGGTTTCACTTTCTAATATATAGAGTCAATTAATCAAATATTTTGAGCTATTTTTGTTGTCTTTCTTGACTTAAATGCATATAATCGCGTTTAATTTGGACAAAGGTCTGGATTAGCTGTAAAATTTGAAAAAGTCTGGCGCGGGCTTCAAATTCTTCCCGTGTTTTAGGTAGGTCACTCGCTCGATAGGTATCTAAGGTTTCTTCAACTTGCTGCATGAGGGCTTGGCCATCGTTTTCTTTGGCATAGTTTTTACCAATCGCTTTAAATAGTTGGGCCAGGGCTGTCAGTTGTTCTTTTTGTACGGTGACTTCAATTTGCAGTAAAATCTCAGTGATTTCACGAAAAATTTCAACTTGTGTCGCACGCATGGCAAAGTAATCATAACTTGCCCCTGCACCATCACCAAAACGGTTATCCATATGAGTTCTTGCTAAGACCAAGCTATCAGAAATATACAGTTCTAAATCTTCTACCTTATGTAAAAAATGAACTTGCTCAGTTTGTTTGGCCATGATAAAACTCAAACGCTTAAACAAATCCCGAAAATGGTGCTCCACGCGCTTTTCTCGTTCTGATAATTCTGCTTGAAAATTGGGCATCTTGATATTAACAATAAAGGCTAAGGAAATGGCGATAAAATTCAGGAGAAATTCATTGAACAAAAGTTGTGGCGTGATTTGGGGTGCAATTAAAAGATGCGTGACCAAAACAGCATTAGGTGCGATGCCTTCTGACATGCCACATGCCGCCGAATAGGGGATGAAAATCAGGAGAAAAACACCAAAGACCCAAACTGAATGCCCTAAGATTGAGAACAAAATAACTGACAAAACCATGGCAGCTAAAAAATTAAGCAGGCGATTTTTGCCGCTTTTAAAAGTTGATTTTTTGGTATTGCCAACACTCAAAATCGCGATCACTCCAGCAGCTGTAGCATATTGTAGATGGAATAGATTGGCAATGATAATGGCTAGACTTGCTGCAATGACTGTCTTAACCGTCCGTGCCCCAATCTTAAAGTCTTTCGGTAAAATATTCATAATTTATTATAGCATATCCCTTTTCATGAGTTGCCAGAATTGCACTCAGCGACTGTTTGCTTGGTCTGCAAGTCTCTAGATGATAAAAATGCAGTCTGAGCATGAACTCAGACTACATTTTCCAGCTTAATAAAAGGATACTTTTTCTTTCAACCCGAGGTTATAATCGTGTTCGTAATCATAGAGTGGGGTTGGGTAGATGCCATCGAAGTAAGAGGTGCAGATTTGATCACCTAAGCCGATAGCGTCTTTGAGGCCGTCAATCGACAAGAAATGGAGGCTGTCTGAGCCGATGATTTCATTGATTTCCGGCACGGTGTGGTTGGCTGCAATCAGCTCCTGGCGTGTTTGGATATCAATGCCATAGAAACATGGATAGGCAAGGGGCGGGCTTGCGATGACGACGTGAACTTCTGCTGCGCCTGCTTCTTTAAGGAGTTTGACGATTCGTTTTGAGGTTGTGCCACGCACGATCGAATCATCTACCATAACGACGCGTTTGCCTGCGACGACACTGCGAACACCAGAGAGTTTCATCCGAACGCCTTGTTCACGCAATTCCTGGGTGGGCTGGATGAAGGTGCGTTGGATGTACTGGTTTTTAACCAAGCCCATCTCGTAAGGGAGCCCTGATTCTTCTGCAAAACCTGAGGCTGCAGAAAGCGATGAATTAGGCACACCGACGACGATATCTGCTTCAATATGTGGGTTTTCTTTGGCTAGGAGACGACCCATATTTTTTCTAGCGGTATGGATATTGACGCCATTGATATTGCTATCAGGGCGCGCAAAATAGATGAATTCCATGCTACAGATTTTCATGTCTACATCAGTCGTATAGGTATCCACATGGACACCTTTAGCGTCAATGGTCACGACTTGACCAGGCAAGACGTCTTGAACAAAGGTTGCACCAACAACATCCAAGGCACAGGTTTCGCTAGCAATAACGTAGGCACCATTCGTCAGTTGCCCGATTGAGAGTGGACGAAAGCCGTTTGGATCGAGGGCTGCAATGATTTTATCATCTGTCATCAAGAGGTAGGCGAATCCGCCTTTTACCGTGTTAAGGGCAGATTTAACATTATCCATAAGGTTGGTCGAAAATCCCCGACGGATGAGGTGCATGAGGATCTCCGTGTCTGAGTTACTGTGGAAAATCGCGCCTTTGGATTCTAACTCACGTTTTAATGTTCGCGTATTGGTCAAATTACCATTATGGCAAAGGCCAAGCTGACCATCGTAGAAATTAAAGAGAAATGGCTGCACATTATCAATTGATGCTGAACCTGCTGTGGCATAGCGGACGTGGCCGATTGCGGCTTGACCTGTTAATTTTTCAAGATGTTTTTCATCTCTGAAGACTTCTGATAAGAGACCCAGATCACGATGACCTTTGAGTTTCCCATTATCATTTGAAATGATGCCAGCGCCTTCTTGGCCTCGATGTTGCAAGGCATGCAGACCAAAATAAGTCAGTCTTGCAGCTTCGGGATGACCCCAAACACCAAATAGTCCACATTCTTCGTTAAGTGATTTTACTTCGTAAGTCATTTTGCACCATTCTTTAAATTTTTCTGTGATTCCTAAATGTCTGTTAATTGAAATAATATGACTTTAGAAACATCTCATGACCTTTATTTTACACTTATTACGAAGTAAAATATAGTAAAATACTATGTTTTTGAAGATAATCCAAAGTAATTGTTCGGTTTTTACTTATTTTTGTTTTTACTGTTGACATGGCACAAAGAGACTGTAAAAAATGTCTCTATAATTAGACAATGAATGATTTTTGATGTTAATTGGAATTAATCATAGTCTATTTTTGTGTCACTTTTTGATAGCTTGTAAAGCAACTTGGTTATGTTGTAAGAAACAATGGCAAATTGGTTAAAAACTTGCTGATTTTATACCAAATCGGGATTATTTTTCTGTAAAACAAGAAAAAAGCAAATTAGCCCAATCAAATTTGATTGCCTAATTTGCTTCTCTCTTTCACTGACTGAGAACCATTGTCTCAATCTCTTTGATTATTTTAGACTTAATTCTCTTCTGTAGCATCAACTGTTTCATCGTCATGCAATTTACCAGTTTCTTGGTAATGTTTGTACATGGCATCAATTTCAGCTTTAAATTCTTCTAACATAACCGCTTCATCCACGGTCTTGATGATCTTACCTTTTTTGAAAAGCATGCCCTTACCAGCACCACCTGCAAGACCAATGTCAGCTTCACGCGCTTCACCAGGACCATTAACCCCACAGCCAAGAATCGCTACGGTGATTGGCGCCTTAATGTTTGCGATATATTCTTCAAGCTCTTGCGCGATTGGAATCAAATCAATTTCAATCCGACCACAAGTTGGGCAAGATACAAGTGTTGCTGCGTTATCAATCAAACCAAATGATTTAATGACTTCACGACCTACTTTAATCTCCTCACGTGGATCAGCCGACAAGGAAATCCGCATGGTATCGCCGATACCAAGTGACAAAAGCGCCCCCATACCAGCAGCTGATTTAACAGAGCCAGAGAATAAAGGACCTGCCTCTGTAATCCCCAAATGAAGGGGGTAGTCAAAGCGTTCAGCAGCTAATTTATAAGCTTCAAGTGCCAACTCAACATTGGATGCTTTCATCGAGATGATGATATCATGGAAATCCAATTCTTCTAGGATTTCAACGTGCTCAATCGCAGATTCCAACATCCCTTGGGCAGTTGGATAACCATATTTTTGCAAAAATTTCTTCTCAAGTGAACCAGCATTGACCCCGATACGAATCGGAATATTGTGTGCTTTACAAGCTTCAACAACTTTAGCTACACGGTCTTTACGACCAATATTACCTGGATTAATTCGAATTTTATCAACACCTGACTCGATGGCCTGCAAAGCCAAGCGGTAGTCAAAGTGAATATCTGCTACTAAAGGAATATTGATTTGAGCTTTGATCTCTTTAATCGCAATTGCTGCTTCCATATCAGGCACAGCAACACGGACTAATTGACAGCCCGCTTCTTCCAGTTGATTGATCTGCTCAACCGTCGCTGCGACATCTTGTGTCTTCGTCGTACACATGGACTGCAAAATCACTTTGTTACGACCACCAATGATGACGGCATTTGGCCCCTCACCAACCATGACAGCGCGAGTCTTTCTTCTATGTGTTAAAGTCAAAATCTGACCTACTTTCTTTCTTAACTAAAAACGTTACCTCTTAAATTATAACAAAAAAACGTCGTAATAGTTTACGAACGCTTTAAGATTTTGTCACAATTTGGTAAGGCTTCACGAAACGCTCAGCTCTTCCAAAAAGAGATTAGATGATTGCCAAGATAATAAAGTTAAGAATAAACAAAGCATTGACCACCCAGATGATTGGGCTAACTTCTTTGGCTTTACCAGTCGCAACTTTTGTGATGGCGAAGAAGATGAAGCCTGCGGCGATACCATACGAGATACTATAAGCCAATCCCATGAAGATTGACGCGAAGAATGCTGGGATTGCTTCTTCCAAATCTGTCCAGTTGATATCTTTAAATGAACCAAGCATCATCACACCAACGATGATTAAAACAGGTGCTGTTGCTGCATTAGGTACGATTGAAATGAATGGGAGTAAAACTGATGACAAGAGGAAACAGATGGCTGTTACAACAGAAGTCAAACCAGTACGTCCACCAGCACCTATACCTGCTGCTGATTCCACGTAAGTTGTTGTATTAGATGTTCCGAAAATCGCACCGATTGACGTAGCTGTCGCATCTGCAAACAAGGCTTTATCCATTTTAGATGAGAAGCCAGAACCATTTTCAAGTGCTGCTTCGTCTTCTGCTGAGAAGATACCAGTACGACGACCGGTTCCGATAAATGTCCCAATGGTATCAAAAGTATCAGACAATGAGAAGGCTAAAATTGTCATCAAGACTTGTGGAATTTTAGCAGAATCTGAGAACAATGATCCCATACCTTTTGAGCTGAAAGCAGCACCGAAAGTTTGACCTAATTCATTAAAAGCTGAACCAAGAGAATTGGCTTTGAAATCAATGGCGCTCAAGTCAACTACACCGGCAAGGATAGCCAAAATAGTTGTACCGACGATTGAGATTAAGATGGCACCTTTAACATTTTTAACAACCAAGACTGTTGTGATTACAATCCCTACAATTGCCACCAAAACAGCTGGATTTGTAAAGTTTACCAAGGCTGGTACTGCTGATGCTGCACCTTCAATTGTTGCAGTTCCTTTATCTGCACCTTTACCAACGACTGTGTAAGTCCCTGGGTCAAGCGTGAATTTCAAGAGACCAGCATTTTTAATTCCGATATAAGCGATGAAAACCCCAATACCGCCACCGATGGCGTGTTGGATGCTTTCAGGAATAGATTTGATGATCATTTTACGGATTTTAGTCACTGTGATCAAGATGTTAATGATCCCACAGATGAACACCATCGCAAGCGCTTCTTGCCAAGAATAACCAAGGCCAAAAACGACGGTAAACGTAAAGAAAGCATTAAGCCCCATACCTGGTGCTTGTGCATAAGGCACATTAGCGAAAAGTCCCATGATAAGTGTCCCGATGATTGACGCAATGATAGTTGCGAGGAACACTGCTTGATATGGCATGCCTGTTTGTGACAAAATTGACGGATTGACAAACAAAATGTAACTCATGGCAAAAAATGTTGTCACACCTGCCATAATCTCGCGACTTACTGTTGTGCCGCTTTCCTTAAGTTTAAAAAACTTATCCATAATATCCTTCTTCCATTAAAAAATAAATTATTAATACTTACCTATTCTAATGGATGCGATACGGACTTTCAAGAGAGAATCAGAGAATTACCCTACCTTTCTGATTAAATGTTCGGATTTTTATAAGATAATGCCACTTTCTGAAATTCTTTTGTCATAACTGACGATAGTTATGAAAAATGTTATACTAGACAAAGAGCACTTAAATCAACACTAGAAAGGTTTGAGTTTAACCTCAAGTTAACTCACACAAACGCAACTCATGACAAACAAAAAATTAATTGCCATTGACCTCGATGGCACAACCCTACAATCTGATGGTGTGACCATCTCAGATTATACCAAAAATATTTTCCAATCCGTCAGAAAAGAAGGCCATCAGATAGTCATCGCGACTGGTCGTCCTTATCGTATGGCGATTCAAATTTACAACGATTTAAATCTTGAAACACCGATGATCAACTTTAATGGTGCCATGACCACAGTTCCTGGTAAACACTGGGAACATGCTGTGTCTAAGCACATCAACAGATCCCTCGTTTTTGACTTGATTAAAAAACAACAGGCCTTTAAACTTGACTTCCTAGCAGCAGAATTTCGCCGTAAATTCTTCATTAACTCTTTTGAACATGCGAGCCCTAGTCTTTTCGGGATCAACAACTTCGAACCCTATCATCAGATGCGGATGGAAAAACTGGATGACGATCCTAATGCTATCCTACTTCAGACGCGCTTTACTGATAAATTGCAGTTAGCCAGCCACATCGACGATTATTTCAGCAATCAGGTCAGCGTCAGCGCCTGGGGTGGGCAAAATGGGATTTTAGAAGTCGTCCCTAAAGGTGTCAGCAAAGCTTCTGCACTTAATCATCTGCTCAAAATCAACGGTCAAGACACTTCAGACCTCATTGCCTTTGGTGATGAACACAATGATATTGAAATGCTCAAGCTTGCAGGCACTGGCTACGCCATGAAAAATGCCAGTGATACACTCCTTGCTCATGCAGATCAACAGATTGCTTATAGCAATGATGAAGATGGTGTCGCAAAAACACTTGAAAGTTTATTCCTATAAATAATATAAGACTGGGACAAAAGGTCTTCAGCCACATATAGAGAAATACAAACTGCCTCATTTGAACTTGCCAGTTTGTATTTCTCTTTTATATATATTTACAGAACTGATACTGATATGGTTAAAAGCAGCACATTTTTTACCGATCCCGCATACTTTCTTACAACATGATCACGCTAAACAGCAATCTATCGAAAAGTGACACAAAAATAGGCTGTGAACGATTCTGAGTAATACCAGAAATCAGTCACAGCCTATTATTTATTTGACTTTTGTCTTTGCTTCTTTTTTAATGCCAACAAAGGCTAAAAGAACTACTGAAACGATAGACAAAATAAGTAGAATACCCGTTTCATGACCAATGTGGCCTGCTAACGAAATCACTTGTCTGAACCCTGTGACAGCGTAAGTCATTGGCATCCAAGGATTGATTTTTTGGAAGAAGCTACCTGTCAGGGCAAGTGGATAGGTTCCTGCACTAGCTGCTAATTGTAACAAGAGCAGGATCAGCATAAGGAAAGCACCTGGTTTGCCTAGCCAAGTATTAAAGAAGGTGACAATGAACATGAAGGTGAAGGCGACCAGTATCGTGAAGCCAAACATAGCGAATTCATGATTGGCAGATAGACCTAGCACGTGCACCGCTAGATAGACAAGCACACCTTCTCCGACAGCAATCACGCCATTAACAGCCAATCTAGCTAGCAAGTAATCCCGACGATTTTTAGCCTTTTCACCAGATAAAGTACCTGCGATAATCATGTTGGTCGCAACTGCACCAACGAACAAGGCAACAGACATCATGTAAGGTGCCATCCCAACACCATTTTTAGGTGAATTATCCTTATCGCTATGGGTAATTTTAAGCGGTTTAGCAATCTTTTCAGCATTGCTTTGGTTGGTTTGATTTTCAGCGAGTTTAGTTTTCGCTTCACCAAGACCTGTTGCTAATGTCGTTGCACCATTTTGCAGTGTTCCAATGCCAGTCGTTAAAGTATTCGCACCTGTTGCAAGTTGTGTAGAACCATTTGAAATTTGACCTGCACCATTAGCTAACTGTCCAGAACCATCTATTAGTTGGCCTGAGTTTTGGTTCAATTGGTTGGCACCAGTCGCAAGTTTAGCGGCACCAGCTGTGAGCTGAGCGTTGTTGCTGACTAAATTTTGAGCACCAGTATTTAATTTCGCAGTTGCTGCGCTAAATTGTGAGACGCCTGCTGTTAATTGATTTTTGAGTAAGGCAGTCCCGGCGCTGATCTGTTGCGCGCCTGGTAAAATTTGCGTATCTACAGCATTTTTGGCAGTCGTTAACCCTGTTGAGAGTTGTGCAATCACTTGATGTGCGCCTGGTAAAGCAATATTACTTCCGCCAGCAATTTTCGCAACAGTTGCTTTATTGACATCCTGCGCAGCTTTTAAAGCTGTAAGCTGTGTTTGTAAATCATTTGCGGCAGTTGATAAGACATTAAACTCATTTTGATCAATCGTTACCAATCCCTCGAGTGTTTGTTTATCAACTTCAGAAGCACCTTTATAAGTATCCGTTCCCCTAAGTGTTGTTAATTTTGTTGCTTGGTCTGCTTGCATTTTTTGGAGCGTTGCACCAATATTGATTAGGTCTTGTGTTAAACTTTCTGGAATCGCCGAATTTTGAACACCTTGATTATAAGCTTGAATGCCTTCATTAAGCGGTGATAACTGCGCTTGTAATGCGGCTATATTGGCTTGAACATTTGGTGTTAATGTCATCCCTTTAGACAGTTCACTCAAGCCATTACTCAAGTCTGAACTGCCTTTGACCAATTGGTCAATATCATTGAGCTTTTCTGATAACTGACCAGATGCCGCATTCAGTTGGCTGTTACCATTGGCGATTTGTGTCGCACCGTTGGTGTAGTTAGTAACGGCTTGTGATAAGTCGTTAGCACCAGTTGCTAGCGTTGAAACACCTGCGGTGTATTTACCAAGGCCAACATTCAAGGTCTCTGCGCCATCTTTAAAGGTCAAACTCGATGATGAGAGCTTATCTAAGTTTGTCGCAATTTGATCAGCGCCCGATTTTAACTCACCACTACCATTGACCAATTGATCGCTACCATCTGCTGCTTTTGTTACACCATCTGACAAGGTTGTCAGATTTTCAAAAATTGTTTTGGTGTAGGTTTTGGTAATGTTTTCGGAAACTTTTTCTTTGAGCTTTTCCATTGCAGAGTCGCTCATTTTGCTGGCGATGAAATTATGACCGACTGATGTTTGGTAGTGGATCACGGCATTCGTCGGATCGTTACTTACGAGACTACCAGCATTTTTTGAAAAATCACTTGGAATCGTGATTTGCATATAGTACTTGTCATCTTTGAGACCTTTTTGTGCAGTTTTGTTACTCACAAAATGATAATCCAAATCATGACTTTTACCTAATTCATCAACTAGGTCATCGCCTAAATTAACTGTTTTGCCGTTAACGGTTGCTGACTTATCTTCATTAACCACGGCTACTGGTAAGTCTGATATTTTACCATATGGATCCCACATGGAACTGAGGAATATCAGATTATAAAGTGCCGGTATCGTTGCCAGTGCAACAATAATGACAATAAAAAATTTATTTTTTAAAATTGCCTGCCATTCTTTTTTGATCATTACTATCTCCTTTAATGTGTGTTTTTGGACACCTTGTCTTTCTTTACCTTTTTTATTATAATACTTGTAGATGAGATATCAAGTATTTGATACAAGAAAATGGACACTCTGTTCATTATTGTTTTAAAAAATAGATAGAAAAGGCTTTCAACATGACTGATATTCGAATTATCAAAACCCGTCAGGCCATTGAAATGGCGATGAGCGACTTACTCAAAGAAAAAACGTTTGACCAAATTACAACAACAGAATTAGTCAAACGTGCCGGGATTAGCCGCTCTAGCTTTTACACCCACTACCAAGATAAATATGAGATGATTGATCAGTATCAAAGCGTTTTTTTCACGAAAGTCGAAACGATTTTTGATCAAAATGGTACGGATGTCCGCAATGCCATCTTTGAAATTTTTGACTTTCTCTATCAGGAATCCGTTTTATCAGCCCTGCTCTCTGAAAATGGCACTCGGGAAATTCATATCTATCTACGACAAAAACTCAAAACCTTGTTAACCACGGTCATACCACCACATTTGGCCCCTAAAAAAATGGATCAGGTCAGGATTGACTATCAAACCACTTATTCTGCCCATGCCATTTTCGGGATGGTTCAGTTGTGGATCAAACGAGGAAAAAAAGAAAGTCCGAAAGAAATTACGGACACTTTAATTGCGATTGTTGGACATTTCTAAGTCACGCCTAAAACAAACCAGCCAGACCAGCAAAGGGATTATCGTCATCGTTAATCTCTTTTTCATTTTGCTTACTCAACAGTTTCTCAGCCTCTTGCGTATCTTTCATGGCCTCATAAACACGCGCTGTCATCCTAGCATCGGCCAAAGCATTGTGCGCATTTTTCTCCGCAACATTGAAAAACTCAGCCAAAGATTTTAACTGGAAGTTCTTCATACCGTGCAGTTTATTGTCGCGCATGCTATCAGCAATTTCATAGACGTCTAAAGCATAAGCATCGGTTAAATCGAGACCATTCGATAGTAGTATCGGAAGGTCGGATTTATTGGCATTATAGCCGATTACTGGCAAGTCTCCAACGAAAGCTTTTAAGTCTGCTAAGACAGTTTCTGCCTTTGCTGCTGTCAAAACCTTTTCTTGCGTAATGCCAGTCAACCCGACAACAAAAGAGTTAAGTGGGACATCCGAGTAAACAAAAGCATCGAAATCTGCCGTTTCAGTGCCATTGTCAAAACGAACTGCCGACACTTGAATCAGATGCTCAACCTCATCTACTGTATTAAATTCCAAGTCAAATGCGATATATTGATCTAAACTTTCCATTTTTACCTCATCATTTCATTTTCGTTTGGCTGTCTGCGCTAGATCAACCTTTTTCCTACATATTTTACCATATTTCAGGCAAAATTGTGGGGAGCAAAAAAAGCACCGAAGCGCTTTTTCAGATGCTGTTGCTTAAAAGTTAATAAAAGTTGCGATTAGCGCAAGGATTGCCAAACCGCCTTGGGTTAAAATGATTTTTTTATTGCTGGTCACGCTACCATAGAGGGCAACTAGGATGACGTTAATCAAGATAAGGCGCGTCATTTCAAGTGATGCTGATGAAATGTAGATGCTGTAAAGCAAGCCCAAACCAATTAAACCGTTGTAAACCCCTTGGTTTTTTAAGAGGACATTAATCGTCTCGTTTTTAAGGTCTGCTTTGGCGATGTTAAAAGTACGGCTCGTTGCGTCAGATGTTGTCGCGATAGTTTCGATATACAGAATGTAAAAGAATTCAATCGCCACTAAAGTAGCGAGTACAGTAGATAAAATAGTCATTTTAATTTCCCCTTTTTAAATGAAAGTGATTATTTGAACTTCAAGCTAACTTCTTAGGAAAATAGATGATTTATGAACCTGCGCAAGCGCAGAAGTTTTACCAGCGACGAGTAATCGCAGGAGCACCTTAAATCCCTAATTTTCTACAGAAGTTTGTGGCTGCGATTACTCGCCACAGAAAAACCATATGCGACTTCGTCGCACCACCTTCAGTATCATGCTATTACTTAAATGTTGTAAATTTATCAGCAGCCAAGCGAACTGAATCGTAGCCGACTTCTGCTGCTTTACCGAGTGACAAGACCATAACAGGTACGAAACGTTCTGGATCCAAGTCAAATGCTGCAGCGATTTGATCCGCTTCAAAACCACCGATTGGGTTGGTATCGTAGCCGTGAGCACGTGCGCTCAACATCAATTGCATCGCAGCCAAACTTGCGTCAATTTTAACAACATCGTTCATTTGCGCTTTTGTAAAATTTTTGTAGTAAGGAATGATTGCGCCGATTTGTTGGTCGCGCACTTCTTGTGACATCTTGCCTTCAGCAACTGCTTTGTCATAGATTTCTTCACCAAATTCGTAACATTGCATATCGCCAAAGATCAAGATCATAGCTGATGATGTGTCGTTTTGGCGTGTGTTGAAACGGATCAATGGTTTCAAAGTCGCTTTTGCTTCATCGCTTTCAACGATGACAAAGCGCCAAGGTTGCATATTCACTGAAGAAGGTGCAAGCGTTGCTTCTTCGATCATTTCCAACATTTCTTCACGAGAAATTTTAACCGTTTCATCGTAAACACGGATCGATTTTCTGTTGTAGGCGATATCTGAAAAATCATTATTTTTTAAAGTTGTCATTATATATAGCTTCTTTCATTTATTTATTTTATTTAACAAGGTTAAGAGTTGCACTTCTTCTTCATCACTGAGGCCGAAGTATAGGTCCTTTTCCAAGGACTCATGGTGCTGCTCACAGTCAGCGAGTTCTTTTTGAGCCAGATCAGTAATCTGAACATAGATTTCACGATTGTTGAGATCATTTCGTTTACGTGTGACATAGGATAAATCCTGTAGTCGTTTGAGATGACGTGTCACAGCCGCACGATCAATACCTAACTCCTGCTGCAGTTGCGTTTGCGAACAAGGCCCCTGCGCATTAATAAATAAGAGCATTTCATAGCGTGTGATACTAAAACCAGTACTCTTTTCAAATCGACTCACCAATTCTTGATTGGCAAGTTTTAATTGATAGAGTAACTTACTTTTATTGACAAGTGTCAAGGCAATCTCTCCTCTCTCCAACTATTATTGACCGGTCAACAGTTGATGAGTCAATAATACCATGTGCTCCATTTTTTGTAAAGATATTTAACTCGAAAAATTAAATTGTCACTAAAACAAATCCAATACCGAAAAAGATAACCAGATAGACAACATTGATCAAGGTAAATTGCCGGATAAATTTTTTGACTGTGCCATCATGAACAAATGCCTGATACTGTCTGAGCGCAAGGAGATTGGCTAGAGAGGCAATAAAAGTACCCAGACCACCCACTGTAACACCTAGATAGAGAGCTGCTACATGATCAGTAAATTTTGACAGAAGCACTGCAGCAGGGACATTACTGATGACCTGACTCATGCCTACCGACGTGGTAAAGACTGAAGTGTTATGCGTCATATAAGTCGCCAGAAAATCATGAATCAAGGGAATCCGACTGACCGCACCCACGATGATAAAGAAGTTGATAAAAGTCAAAATGATGCCATAGTCCACTTCTGCTACAATCTCACCCTTAATCCAGAAAGCGCAGGCTAAACTAGCAATCAAGGCAAACCAAATCGAGATGACTGATAAAACACCCATAAGGACGATCAAGGTCGTCACAACTAATATGATAACTTGGGTAAGATTTATGGCGATATGAGGTGTTTTTACAGCGGCTATTTTAGCTTTTGAAAAACCGAACAGAACGATAAAAAGCGTTGCCAAACTAATCAAGCCAATCGGTAGCGACAGCTTTAAAAAAGCCAAGATGTCCAAATGAAAATAAGACACCAGATAAAGATTTTGAGGATTGCCAAAAGGCGTCATAGCACTGCCAAGATTGGCATAAACCGTCATCAGACTCACCAACCCAATCGTCGGCAACTTGACCTGCCTTCTGATATTAAAAACAATCGGAATCAGTGTTAAAATCGCGACATCATTGGTAAACAGCATGGCCCCGAAAAATGAAAATAGCAGAATCACCATAACAATCGCCCTAATTGACTGACATTTCTCGATGATCACATTTGCCATATATCTAAGCAGATGTAACTTCTCGTAGATGGCAATCGTGATCATGAGAGTAAGCAAGGCGAGAATCGTTTTCAAATCAATATCCGCTAGGTGAATAGTGCCAAGGCTTAAAGCCAAAATGGCTAAAACTAGCGTTACTAAAAATGTTTTATCCGTGAAAATTCGTTTTATATTTGATATCATATCCTGTCCTTATGCCTTAATCACTGATGAAGCTATCTGTTATTTTATCACATTATAAAGCCGAAAACAGGTTTTCTTGTCTAATAAATCATACAATCACATAAAAACTAGTAATCAAAGAAAGAATACTAAATTGATATCCTTCCTGTCAACGAAGTATTGCTAAATTAGCAAAAGAGCCATTAACATTTTTAAAATAAGTCAAAACGACTAGATAAGAGATTGAATTAGTCGATTTAGCAACCAGTTATACAATCACATCACAATTTGATTCACAAAGCATACAAAAAACACAACTGCTGTGACTGACAAAGCAATTGTGCTATCTTTTTCTAACTTACAATTCAACAATCTTACCAGTTTTCAGATAAACGATCCACTCACAAAGGTTTTTCGCGTAGTCGCTGATCCGTTTCAAGTACATAATTGTCAACAAGTAATCTTTACCTGTCGTAATCGTTTCCTTGTTTTCTTCCATAGCTGATAATGTTTTGTTTTGAATCTCACCATACATTTGGTCAACCGTGTCATCCCAGAGTGCGATTTCGCGTGCGCGATCAGCATCACCTTGAATGTAGGCATTGAGTGCCGCATCCACGATTGATTTAACACGCTCACCCATAAGTGAAATGTCTTCCTCAACAACATGAATCCGTTCTTCACCTTTTAAGCTAATCGTAGCTTTGGCGATTGAAACCGCGTGGTCTCCCATACGTTCCAAATCTGATGAAGCTTTCAAGACAGTAATAATCGTCCGCAAATCATGTGAAACAGGTTGCTGTAAGGCAATCATTTCTAGTGATTTCGTTTCCAATTTTGTTTCTTGATCATTGATTTGTTGATCAGCTTCTATCACGTCTTCTGCCAAATCACGATCGTGACTGACGAAAGCACGGACAGAACGATTCACTTGAGCAGACACTTGCGTACCCATCGAATAAAACTGATTGTGTAGTTTATTAAGTTCTTCTTCAAATTGTGTTCTTAACATAAACGCTCCTTATTCTTACTTTCATTAGCATTATTTTTTCTCAAAAATCAAACAACAAGCACCCTTTTTCTGTACCGTTTGACTTAAAGCTAGACCATTGGCTTCCGCCAAAGCAACCAAGACGTCAATCGTATATAATGTAAAACCATACTTGGTCATCGGTATTTTATTTAAATAGTCGCTATCATAAAGGACATTAATAAATCTTCCATCCTTTTTTAGCACACGACAAACTTCCGACAAACATTGCGAAATATCTTGCCAAAAATAAATAGTGTTGACTGTATAGATTTTGTCGAAAAAATCGGCTTTATAAGCTAATTGCTCGACTGATCCTTTGGTTAATATCACACGATTTTCAGAAATTTTACTGGCATTTTTCTTGCTCGCAAGCGCCAACATATCATCTGAAATATCAATGCCATAAAGCTGATGAAAAGCTTGCTTTGATAGGCGACGTATCAAGGTGCCATTCCCAAAACCAACTTCTAAAACTGTATCCTGAGATGAAAGCGCTAAGTGATCTTCTACCATCCGATACTGTTTTCGGTTCATCTGGTTCATGACATAACTCACCATTACTCCTGTCAAACCATCTGGCTTAGCAAATTTTTTGGCGATGAATGCTGTGATTTTCATGGCTTGTTTTCCTAACCAAATTTACCTGTCACATAGTCCGATGTTGACTGTTCTTTTGGATCCAAGAAAATTTTCTTAGTTTTGTCATACTCGATCAGCTCACCATTTAGGAAAAAGGCTGTCCGATCAGAAATCCGGCTGGCTTGTTGCATCGAGTGAGTCACGATTAAAATCGTATAACGCTCTTTTAAGTCTAACAGCATGGTCTCAATTTTACCAGCGGAAATTGGATCGAGTGCTGATGTCGGTTCATCTAGCAAGAGAATATCAGGATTAACAGCTAGAACCCGTGCGATACAAACACGTTGCTGTTGTCCACCTGAAAGTCCTAGTGCTGAACTGTGGAGTTTATCCTTAACTTCATCCCAGATATTTGCGGCTTTCAAAGATTCTTCCACCGCTTCATCTAAAATCGCCTTGTCCTTCACGCCCTTGAGACGCAAGCCATAAATCACATTTTCATAGATAGAAAAGGGAAAAGGATTAGGCTGTTGAAAAACCATACCGATTTCCTTACGCAGCTCAACCATATCCGTTTTCGAACTATAAATATCACCGTCCTTATACATGATTTTGCCCGTCACTTTAGCAGATGGCACCAAATCATTCATCCGATTAATAGACCGTAAAAGCGTCGACTTGCCTGATCCCGAAGGTCCAATCAAGGCAGTGATCTCGCCCGGATAAAAATCCATGTTAATATCAAATAAAGATTGCTTTTTGCCATAGAAAAGCGACAAATCTTTCACTTGTAAAATAGGTTCTGTCATAATGTTTCCTTAATCTTTTTGCTCAGGCGCATTTGTGGCGCTTTGACGTTTTAACGTCTTCAGCCATGCGACCTAAGATTTTAACCGAAATGTCCTGATACGTAATCCCCAGTAGATTTAAGCTCAGGGCGCGTAAAGATTTTTGCTGTCTTATCGTATTCGATTAAATCACCTGAATAGAAAAATCCAGTATAATCACTCGCCCGTGCCGCTTGTTGCATGTTGTGCGTCACGATAATGATCGTATAATTTTCCTTGAGTGTCATCATCGTTTCTTCAAGCTGCATCGTTGAAATCGGATCAAGCGCTGATGCTGGTTCATCCATTAATAAAATATCTGGCTTAACCGCAATCGCACGTGCGATACACAAACGCTGTTGCTGACCACCTGAGAGCACCAAAGCTGACTTGTCTAAATCATCCTTGACCTGATCCCAAAGCGCCGCTTGTTTCAAAGCAGTTTCAACTGCCTCATCTAAGATTTTCTTATCCTTAATGCCTTGGCGTTCCAAGGCAAAAGTGATATTGCGATAAATCGATTTTGAAAAAGGGTTGGGACGTTGGAAAACCATGCCAATGTGTTTGCGCATTTCATAAACGTTGACATTTTGTTTATTCACATCAACGCCTTGGTAGTTAATCTCGCCTGTGACTTTTGCAATAGCAATCGTATCATTCATCCGATTCAGACTACGCAGATAAGTTGATTTACCAGAACCAGAAGGTCCAATCAAAGCCGTAATTTTATTTTTTTCAAACTTCATATCAATTCCCTTGATAGATTCGTTGCTACCGTAGTAGACATGTAAATCTTTTGTTTCAAGGGCAATTTCACGGCCATCAAGACCAATGATATGACGTTCTTGCCAATCATAAGTTGCCATTATATCGTCATTTCCTTTCTTCCTGTTTTACGATGCTGTCAATTTGCTATGAATTTTCTTGCCGATAAAGCGTGCACCGAAATTGAACAAAAGCACAAAGATAATGAGGACTGCACTAGCTCCCGCAGAAACTGCTGCACCATCTGGTACAGTGCCTTCTCCGTTGACTTTCCAGATGTGAACAGCCAACGTTTCAGCCTGACGGAAAATCGAAATGGGTGAGCTGACTGACATGGGATTCCAGTTTGACCAGTCAAGCGCTGGGGCTGATTGACCTGCTGTATAGATGAGCGCTGCGGCTTCCCCGAAGATACGACCAGATGACAAGACAACGCCTGTCACGATACCCGGCAATGCTTCTGGTACAATAACATGTAAAACTGTTTCCCAACGCGACAAGCCCAAAGCTAAGCCACCCTCACGTTGCGTATGATGCACCGCTTTTAGCGATTCTTCGACATTACGTGTCATCAAAGGAAGGTTGAAGACAGTCAAGGCCAAGGCTCCTGAGATAATCGAGAAGCCATAACCGAACTGGACAACGAAGATCAAGAAACCAAACAAACCAACGACTACTGAAGGGAGTGAGCTCAAGATTTCAATCGATGTTCTAACCAAGTTAGTTACCCAAGAATTTTGGTTGGCATACTCAGATAGATAAATTCCTGCACCAAGTGACAAAGGAAATGAAATAATCATCGTAATCACGAGTAGGAAAATACTGTTAAAGAGCTGGATACCAATCCCGCCACCGACTTCATAAGCTTTTGACGGACTTGTCAAGAAATGCCAAGAAATATGTGGTAACCCACGGACGAGAATGTACAGAAGTAAAGAGGCCAGAATCACAACGATAATGCCCGAAATCACATAGAGGACACTTGTTGCCATTTTATCAGCTTTTTTAGGATTCATTATAGGCTTCCTCTCTTCGCAATAGCGCGCATTCCAATATTAAATAATAAAGACATGAGTAATAGAATCAGCGCGAGTGACCAAAGGACATTGTTTTGAACTGTGCCCATGATCGTATTCCCGATACCTTGCGTCAAGACAGAAGTCAAGGTTGACGCAGGGGATGTTAAACTTGTTGGCAAAATTGCGGCGTTACCGACAACCATTTGAATGGCTAAGGCTTCACCAAAGGCTCTGGCCATGCCAAATACGACAGCGGTAAGAATACCTGGTGTTGCTGCACGAAGCAATACACGCCAAATTGTCTGCCACCGTGTGGCACCTAAACCAAGTGAGGCTTCTTTATAAAAGCTAGGCACGGCTTTCATGGCATCAACGGTCATTGAGGTAACAGTTGGTAAAATCATCACAAAGAGAACGAAGATACCTGACAAAAGACCAAAACCAGTACCGCCAAAGACACCACGAATGGCTGGTACAACGACAGTCAAGCCGATGAAACCATAAACAACAGACGGAATCCCAACCAATAACTCAATAACTGGTTGCAATAGTTTTGCTCCACGATTTGGTGAGATTTCTGTCATGAAGACAGCAGCGCCAATGGCGAATGGTGTCGCCAAAATCGCTGATAGAACCGTCACGATCAGTGAGCCCGTAATCATCGGAAGCGCACCAACCAAAGGTTTACCATCAGGACCAAGCTCTGATGGATTCCAAGTCGTCCCAAACAGGAATTTGAAAGGATTGATTTTGTCTACAAAAAAGGTTGAGAACCCTTTTTGTGCCACGAAGAAGAAAATCATAGCAACAACAAAGACAATCACAGCAATACAAAAGAAAGTAATTGTCTTGCCAAATTTCTCAAGTTGGGAATTTTTTGATTTAGAAAGTAACTTTTCTTGAATATTTTCTTTTTTCATTCGATTTAATTTCTATATTAAATGTTGAGACAACTAGATTTGTAACTCTAGAATAATTGTCTCATTTAGTGTTTTGCAGTGTTATTTTGTCGTGACACGACCATCGGCATCACGTTCAACGTTCATCTGATTAACAGAAATATACCCCATCTTTTGAACAAGACTATCTTGAACTGCATCAGACAAGACGTAATCTAAAAATGATTTTGTCAGGCTATTAGGTTGCCCTTTGGTATACATGTGCTCATACGCCCAAATCGGCCAATGGTTATCAGCAACATTGGCCGTTGTCGGGTCATATCCATCGAGTGAGACTTTCGTCACTGATGTATCGATATTTGAAAAAGCTAGGTAGCTAATGGCACCAGGTGTTTGGGCAACGATTGATTTGACCATACCAGATGAATCTTGCTCTTGAGAATTTTTGGCTTGCTTGCCATCCATAATCCAACGTTCAAATGTTGAACGAGTCCCAGATCCAGCGGCTCTGTTGATCAAGACAATTTTTAAATCCTTGCCACCGACGTCTTTCCAGTTGGTGATTTCACCAGTGAAAATTTGACGTAGCTGATCAGTTGTGAGCGCCTTGATGCCTACTTTATTGTTGACAATCGGTGCAATCCCTACGACTGCAACACGATGATCGACTAATTTTTTAGCATCAATCCCATCTTTTTCTTCAGCGAATAAATCCGAATTCCCAATTTGAACAGCACCAGACTGAACTTGTGACAAGCCAGTTCCTGAGCCACCACCCTGGACATTGATAAATTTTCCAGGATTTTCTTGGGCAAATGTTTCAGCTGCAGACTCAACTAAAGGCTGTAAGGCACTAGATCCTACAGCCGTTATTGATTCACCTTTGTCTATCCACTTGGCACAACCTGATAATGTCGCAAGGACTACCAAGGCTGAGGCCAAAAGTACTATCTTTTTCCTCATAACTCCTCCAAATCGTTCAATACTTCTATTTTAACATTTATGCCACGGATAAATGTAAATTTTGTGTAAAAACTTTTGGGAGTTATGCTATGTACCCGCAAATTTGATAGGTCAAACTTGCTTCGTTGATAAGTTGTTAATTTGACGCATGAACGATTTGAAGCTTGAGTGAATTAGAATTATTTGATTTTACCGTCTTGATCGCGAGTTACTTTCATATCTTCGATAGAGAGGTAGCCTAATTTTTCAAGGAGTGTTTTATTTTTAGTCACAGCAGTGATGAATTTTTCTTGACCGTCTGTTGTGTTGCCTTTTTCTGTATACATATGTTCGTAAGACCAGATTTTCCAGTCATTTTTCGCAACATTTTTCTCAGTTGGTTTCACACCGTCGAGTTCAAGGGCTTTAATGGTGTCTTTAATGTTTGAGAAGGCAACATAGCTGATCGCACCTGGTGTTTGAGAAACCATTTGAACAACTGCACCTGATGAATCTTGTTCGCTTGCTTTGACAACTTTTGTATTGTCAAGACCATATTTTTCGAAGTTGAAACGTGTGCCTGAACCTTCTGCACGGTTGATTACTGTGATGGCTTGATCTTGTCCGCCGACTTCTTTCCAGTTGGTTACTTTACCTGAGAAGATGTCTTTCAATTGTGCTGATGTCAAACCATCAACTTTGATATCTTTATTAACAATCGGTGCAAAACCAACAACTGCTACTTTATGATCTTTAACTTTTTCTGCTAAGCTCGCATCTTTTTCTTCTGCGAAGAGGTCAGAATTCCCAATCTGAATCGCGCCGCTTGACACTTGTGACAAACCAAGACCTGAACCACCACCTTGAACAGTGATTTGCAAGTTTGTGTTTTCTTGTGTAAAGCTCTCAACGTTAGCTTCGACCAACGGTTGCAAAGCAGTTGAGCCTGCAACCGTAATTTTTTCAGACTTAGCTGTTGATGATGAAGAAGATGTTGTGCCTGATGATTTTTGTCCGCAAGCTGCGAGTGCAAAAAGTGATACGGCTGCTGCTGCGATCAAAACTGATTTTTTCATGATTTTTTCCCTTTACATATCTAACACCCACTAAAATCAGAAGACTCATCACCTAAACTTGGATTGGCTTAGGCTAGCGATTTTTTCTTTTTAGTGTTTGTCATTTCTTTATTTGTCGTAGGCACCATTGCCTTACAAAAATAATTATACCGCTGAACTGCCAAATCTTGTGTAAAAGTTACGACGTTTTTTTGTAAAAAACATGTAAAAGAATGGTAAAAGGACGCTTCATAGGCGTCCTTTAGGTTTAAGAGAAGTATTGCGAGACCAAGGCTTGATTCTTTGTTTTAAAAACTTCGTTATGTGTTGAGACGATGAGGTTTGCCTCTGCCGACTCATCCAGATAGCGGGCAACTTGACCAGCTGCGTTTGACCCTTCTGCCATACACGCTGCTAACATATAGTTCTTGTCAGGATAGCTCCCTAAATCACCGACGACATATAGCCCTTCAGTACTTGTTGTCGTATTTGTATCATTTTGAATGAAATCATGTCCGTGCTGCTCAACTGTTGCTAAGTCGAAGTTCTCAAACGTGATTGTATTGCCTTCTCGCTTCATACCTAGATGGATCAAGACTTGAGAAACGGGGATGACTTGGCCATCGGATAAAGTAACGGCAGAGATGAGGTCACCTTCCGATGCAAAATCACTGATTTCAACTTGCGTCAAGGCAGTCACATTTTCCAAAAACTTTTCGCCATTTGGAAAGTCTGTTTTTTTCGTGACTAAGATCACCGCTTTAGCGACTTGTTGGAGCAAAAGCGCATAGCTAGATAGACTCTCGGGATTCCCATAGAGGAGGACGGTTTGATTTGTGTAAGCCTTGAAGTTGATAACTTCGCTCACTGGGTAATGTAAGTTCTCATAGGCATCTGGTATTTTCAGTTTTCTAGGTTGAATGATTCCTAAAGCTGAAGCTAAGATGACTGTTTTTGCTCGATGGTTTTGACCATCTTGGCTTGTTAAGGTAAAGCCGGTCGCTTCTTTTTTGATAGTCTTAACTTGTTGGTTGTAGACAATATCTGGTGAGAATTGCTGGGTAGCATCTAATAGATTATTTGCGATATCACTAGCTAGCTTGCCTTGTGCACCCCCTAAGTCCCAGATAATATTCTCCTGGTATAAGGGAATTCTGCCCCCGAGTGTTGCGCGCGCTTCAAGTAGCTTAACTTTTAAGCCACGGATACCACACGAAAAACTACTATAAAGACCAGATGGTCCACCGCCTACAATCACCACATCATAAATTGTTTCTGTCATTAGATTACCTCGTCTATTTTTTGGCAAGATCAGGATATACGACTTTGGCAAAATCTTCAAATCCAGCAAGAGATTGGTAACCATAGCCAAACATATAATTATAGTTCAAGATGTAAACTTTTTTGTTTTTAATCGCTTTTAAATTTGATACCTTATCGCTGTTGTAGAGGCCTTTAACCGTTTTTTCAGCGTTATTGGTGTCATCCCATTTTGGAATGATGATGATATCTGGATCAGATTCGATGATCTTTTCGATACTGACTGTTCCTGTTGGTGCATCGTAGGCTTGTTTTAATTTCAACATGTTGAACAAACTCACTGAAAAAGTATCGCCAGTTAATGAATAGCCACTGATATCCGCAGGGTCATTGGAATGGATATAAGCAAAAGTCTGCGTTTTCTTGACTTCTTTCAGACTGTCTTTCAGCGCTGCTTCACGTGCTTTTAACTCCCCTTTAAATTTATCGGCAGCAGATTTCACATCAAAAATCTTACCCAGGTTGTCAATGTCCCCATAAATGGAGTCAAATGTCCCACCTTTGATAGAAGTCTTCATGATATAGGTCGGAATGTTCATCTCATTTAATGACTCAACTGTCCCAACGCCCCACTCAGATTTTTCAAACAAGCCACCACGACCAAAGACCATGTCAGGGTTGACAGATAAAGCTGTTTCCTGCGGAATATAGTTATCGCCTAGACTTTTAAGTTTGTCAAATTCGTCTGCAACACTTTCATCTTTTTCGCCAAAGACAGCGCCTACACCAGCGATTGATTTTTCAAGTCCGAGATGAAGTAAAAGTTCAGCCATCGGACGGGTGTTGGCTAGCACTTTTTTAGGTGCGTGCGTAAAAGTTTGCGTGCTTTCAGGCCATGTCGGATCCGCTTTGGAATCACTGCCGACGCTTTTTTTGTAATTCTTAATCCTTAGCGGATAAGTCGTTTGATCTGACTGACTTGATGATGTTGTTGACTTTTCTGCAGCCTTCTGACCACAAGCTGCTAGTGTCAAAGCAGATAGCCCTAAAACAGCTGCTGTTATCATTTTTTTCATTTTCTTTCCTTTAGTCCTTTATACATTTATACTATATTGAATAATGAAACCCCAGTTGATGCGTAATCGGATTTTCATAAATTTGACACTTGACCTGGTAAATCTCAGCGATTAACGTCTCTGTCAAGACTGCCTCTGGCGTCCCTTGCGCGATAACTTCACCATTTTTCAGGGCATAGATATAATCACAATAGCACGCCGTCAGCTCCAAATCATGCAGGGCAACAAAGGTCGTGATATTGAGATCCTTAACCGCCGTCAAAATCTCCAACTGATAGCGTATATCCAGATGGTTGGTCGGCTCATCCAAGATCATGACCTGAGGCTCTTGGGCAATGGTTCTGGCTAGGATCACCCGCTGCTTTTCCCCACCAGACAAGGAGATGTAACTCCTGTCTTTGTAGTTCATCAGATTCGTTCTTAAGAGTGCTTCCTGAACGCGTTGGTGATCATAGAGATTATCTGCTTCCATCATCTTCTTATGGGGTGTTCGCCCTAAGAGAACCATCTGCTCAACCGTCAAGTCAAAATTCAGTTCATTAAACTGGCCGACGACGCCAAGATGTTTGGCTACCTTTTTATTAGGCGAGTTCAAAACATCGATGTCATCGATATAAATCGTCCCTTGTGTTGGGGCGATACTCTTGTAAATGCTTCTTAACAATGTCGATTTGCCTGACCCATTGGCACCAATGAGACCGACTGTTTTTTGATCTGGTACCTCGAGAGAAACCTGGCGCACAATCGACTGATGTGCCACTTCTATCTCAAGATTTCGAATGGATAATTTCATCTTTAGCCCCCAAAACTGTACCCTTTTTTGATGATAATGTAGATAAATAAAGGTGCACCAATCATGGCTGTGATAATCCCAATCGGTAGCTCCACATTATGGATCAAAATCCGAGAAATTAAATCCGCCCAAATCATAAATAAGGCACCACAAACGGCTGTTAACGGTAGCGTCACCTTGTGGTCACTACCAAACAAGCCACGAACAATATGTGGCACGATGAGGCCGACAAAACCGATCATGCCTGAATTTGCGACGATGAGTCCTGTTATCAGCGAGGTCATAGCCATATAGACCCGGCGGTATTTGCCGAGTGACACGCCTAGTGTAATCGCTGCCTCATCTCCCAAAAGCATGACATTTAAGATCCTTGACTGGGTCAAGAAGAAAGCCAAAACCAGTAAAACCGGCGCAATCACCATGCCCAACTTAGACCATGAGGCTGATGCCAAGCTTCCCATCAGCCAAAACTGAATCGTTTTGATGCCTTCAGAGTTACCCGCTAGATAAACAATTAAGTTCGAGATCGAGCCAAATAGACTGCTAATGACTGAACCTGATAAAATCAGCTTGACACTGGTCATCCGACCACCAATATTGGATAGCATCAAAACTGATAAGGTCGCAAGCATGGCGCCAACAAAAGCCCCCAGGCCAACGCCAAACTGAGACAAGACTGAGCCTGACCCAAAGCCAATCAAAATAGCAAAGGTTGTCCCTAAAGAAGAACCTGATGAAATCCCAAGGATATAGGGATCAGCAAGTGGGTTCTGGACGACTGCTTGCATGACTGTGCCACACAAGGCCAAACCCAAACCGACAAAAATCGCTAGTAAAATCCTTGGCATCCGGATAAACCAGATAATGTTGACAGATGAGACTGGTAGATCTTTAATGGTGCTAATGGTGCCATGACTGAATTTGTTGACTAAAATTCGACCAACATCCCAAAATGAAATCTCAGCTTGCCCATTACTAACCGACACGATCACAGATAGCACGATCAGCATCAGAAACAGACCAACCCACACAATCATCGGTATTCTCCGTTTCTTGTTGATGGCGAGCATTTCTTCCCCCTTTATATATAAAACTTCAAGCTGACTACTAAAGAAGTCAATAACATTATCGTTTTGCTTCTAGTGGTATTACTTAAAATATTTTTTATTTTTGTAACTATTTTAGTATAGCCGACTTTCGATAAAATGTAAATATTATTTTACATTTCGTGTCAAAATATTTTGTCAATTCACTGTATCTAATGACAGAAAAATAACTTGCGCAAGCAAGTTATCCTTTAAAAATTTCTTTTATTTAGATAGATGAGACTTATTCTATCATCGTTTTTATAAAAACTATGCCGAACATATAATCAAATGATTTAACTCATCAAATAGTGATGCAAATACGGAAAAACTGAAGATATAAAATGGCTTTTGTTAGCACATTCTAATTTAAAACCTTATAGTTCAACTTTTTCTCGCGTTCCCCATCCTGTCTGTTTGTGAGTCAAATACCCAATCAGACGAATTGTTCTTAAAACGAAAAAATTCCAAACCATCGCTAATGGAAAAAGTGCAAAAATTTTAAATTTCTGCTTAATTTGCATACCTTCTCGATGAATTGCAAAATATGAAAGTGAAAGCAACATATTGAGTATCAAAGGAATGATCAGCATAAATAATAATGTCAAAAATGTGCCTTGCGTTACGAAAAAAACAATAATTTGCATACTCAAAACAGTGGTAATCGCAAATGTCAACCATGTCAAAAGTTGGCGCCAGAAAACAAAACTTGTCACGTTAAAAAATGCAATTCTCCAAAATCCTCGAATAAAACTTCCTCGCATCCAACGAAGTTGCTGTCTCAATAAATGACTAAATTTATTTGGAAAGTCTGTATAGCCAACTGATGAAAATTGTGCAACACAGCGTCCTAACATTAAACCACAAGCAGTTAAAAAACTGTCATCAGAAAACTCAATTCGTTGTCCTCTGAAAGTTTCACTCGTAAATTTCATCTCTTTAGCAAGATCAAAGACTTCCATACGATAAAAAGCAATTGGTCCATTATTTACAGGAACACTACCAAAAAAACTAGCCGTAGCACGCTCTATTAATTGTTGATGACCTACAAGTATTAATTCCATGATACCTGTCATGAGATTATCATTCATGTTTCTACTAGCAATAACACCTGCGACAGAGTAAACCTGTTCATCTTGAAAAGGAATAATTCCTTCAGAAATAGCTTTTTTATCCAGAGTTGTATCCGAATCAATCGTAAAAATAATATTTTCTGGACTTTCTTTAAGTCCTAAAGCATCGTATGCTTTTACTAAAGCAGCGCGCTTACCTTTGTTTTCTTGATTTATTAATTTAAAGAAAATACCTTTTTGATTAAAAATCTCTTCAAATCGATTTGATAATTGATTGTAGTTAAATAACGTACTACCATCATTGACCAAAATAATCGAAGTTGGTAAAGTTTCTTGGTGCAAAAGCGACTCAAAAGTCTTTTCTAAATTTTCAACTGGTTCATTATATGCTGGAATTAAAGCATGAACTTTTCGTTTTATTCTACTTTCCTTTTCTAAAACATAAGGTGTGTAGAACAGGGAAATTAAAAAATGAAAAACAGCTAAACCACCACAAAGTAGAAAGAAAGGAATAATGTTAACTAGAGCATGTCTACTAGAAATAGAAACACGATGATAGATATAAGCAGAAATGAGAGAAAACGTTAGTACAAACAAGAAAAACAAAACAAAACCATGACGATGAAAATAATCATGTTTTTTACTATTTGATACAGTAGTACCCCAATATCCTAATTTATATTTTCGCTTATGGAAATGACAGAGACGGGATTTAGCAATACGCCTTAAATCCGGCTTAAAACTAAAATGTACAATTAAACTGATCAATATAACTAAAACCGTTACTAATAAGGGTAATTTCCCTGATAAGATAAATTCAATAATATCTTGATGTAAAAAATGCCGCAACTCCAAATAAGTACTGCGTCCAAGAATAAAAACAGGTAAGCTAAATAATGCTATAACCAATAGGAATTCCAGTGGAATCATGACTAATTTCTTCATCTTCTTATCTCCATTAATCTCTTACAAATACATCATTCGTGTGCACTTTATCTGCAACATCGCTCAGACATTCATCCCAGCGATTTGCGACAATAATCTCTGCCACTTTTTTAAAATCTTCTAAACTATGTACAATTTTATTCTCATTAAAATGCGCGGTATTCAAAGTTGGTTCGTAAATAACTATTTCAACACCCTTAGATTTTAGTCTCGCCATGACATCTTGAATCGCACTAGATCTAAAATTATCGCTACCATGCTTCATCGTTAAACGATAAATCCCGACTGTTTTAGGATTTTTCGCCATAATCTTATCGGCTACAAAATCTTTTCGAACATCATTTGACGCAACAATCGCTGAAATTAATCTCTCTGGGACTTGACGATAATTTTGTTTTAACTGTTTGGTATCTTTAGGCAAGCAATAACCACCATAACCAAAACTTGGGTTGTTATAGTGGGAACCAATGCGCCTATCTAATCCCATTCCTTCAATAATTTCCTTAGATTCAAGTCCATTGATTTGAGCAAAAGTATCCAATTCGTTAAAATATGCGACACGAAGTGCTAAGTAAGTATTAGCAAATAACTTAATAGCCTCCGCTTCTGTCTCACCAGTATATAACACTGTTACTTCTTCATCCCACACATTTCGCAAAAATAATGCACCGATTTCTTTAGCTACGTCAGTCGTATCCCCAATGATAATTCTAGACGGATAAAGATTATCATATAGCGCTGTTCCTTCTCTCAAAAATTCAGGACAAAAGATGATGGTTTGAACATTTGGGAATATTTTTTTTAATGAAGCCACATAGCCAATCGGGATCGTAGATTTGATAATGAACTTCGCATCAGGCTTGATTCGAATTGCCTTCCCAATCACCTCTTCAATAGATGATGTATCAAAATAGTCTGTTGACTCATCATAATCTGTCGGCGTTGCAATCACCAAGTACTCACCGTGTAAGACTGCCTGCTCAAAGTCACTAGTATAGCTCACATTTGAACGTTTCTCTTTAATAAATGACTCGATGTAATCATCTACTAAAGGTGAGCATCCTTGCTGTAATAATGATATTTTATGACTATCAGTATCATAGCCTACCACCTCATCTTGCTGCCCTAATAATAATGAATTTGCTAGGCCAACATAGCCTAAGCCAAATACCGATATCCTCATGTTTTCATTTATCCCTAATCTTATTTTTCTTTAGTTTTTTTAAAATAAGTAATACAACCTATTATAGGATAATATTATCCTATATGTTCCTTCTTTTTTTAACACAATAAATATAAAAAAAGGAACGTATTGAAAATTATAGACTAGAGGAGAATTTCAAGATATTTTAAGTTATAAAAAAACATGTATCTCATAAGCGACGATTGAAACTCATATGTTTGTATAATAAAAGGCAATTAGTCAATTCATCTTATGGGTCCTATACTGGTAAATTTTTCACTTGTCTTATACAATATTTTTTTGATATCAAAAAAACCGTTGATTGCTCAACGGTTAAAGGCTTTCAGTTGTTTGGCGATATCACGATTTTGTTCTTTACGTTTGATCGTTTCACGTTTGTCGTAATTTTTCTTACCTTTGGCAAGACCCATGAGGACTTTAGCAAAACCATCTTTGATGTAGACACGTAAGGGAACAAAACTCATGCCAGCCTGTGAAATTTCAGCTTCAATTTTTGCGATTTGTTTTTTATGCAATAAAAGTTTACGACTCCGAGTCGGATCAACATTCCAGATATTACCTTCATCGAAAGTAGAGATATGGACGTTACTGAGCCAAACTTCACCATTTCGCACCCGCGCAAATCCATCTCTGATATTGATACGTGCCTGTCTGACTGACTTGATTTCTGTGCCAGTCAGGACAATGCCCGCCTCAAATGTTTCAGTAATCTCATAGTCATAATGCGCCTTTTTATTTTGGGCGACAACATTATCTTTGACTTTATCTTTTGCCATTTACAAACGGCCTCCTATTTTTTTCTAGCAGGTTTGCCGCCTTTTTTATGAAAAGGTTTCTTGTCTTTATCTTTATTTTTCTTCCAGTCAGGGCGTTTATCACGTGAATCACGTCCGCCCCGGCTCTCTCTACTACGTTTCTCAACAGCTTCAACGACGTCTAAATCGCTGTCGACATGTTCAAAGTCAATATCACCGGTGATTTTATCCGCTTTCACCAACTTGACTTTAACAGGCTGTCCCATGCGGAACACTTTGCCCGTGCGCTCGCCTTTGAGGGTCAGATCGCGCTCGTTAAAGTTGTAGAAATCATCACCCAGCGTCGACATGTGGACCAAGCCTTCAATGGTGTTCGGAAGCGACACGAAGAAACCAAAGCGTGTCACAGATGAAATCGTCACGTCGTACTCGGTACCCACATAACTTTCCATATACTCTGCTTTTTTCATAGCTTCAACGGCACGTTCCGCATCGATGGCGCGGCGTTCACGAGACGATGTGAGCTTAGCCACTTCAGGGATAATTTCTTCGAAATGCTCGATGACTTCAGTCGTCGGATGGCTTTCAGCACGGATCAAGCGATGCACCAGTAAATCTGGATAACGACGAATCGGTGATGTGAAATGCGTGTAGTACTCCGCAGCTAGACCGAAGTGACCGAGGTTATCTTCATCATAACGCGCTTGTTGCATTGAGCGCAAAAGCATAGTCGAGAGCACGATTTCACCAGGTTGACCTTTGATTTGAAGCATGAAATCTTGCAAGTCTTTTGACTGCATTTTTTCAGGCGTCCCTTTCAAAGGAATACCGAAGACTGATGCAAAATCAATGAAACGGGTTAATTTGTCAGCTTTTGGATGCTCATGCACCCGGTAGATAAATGGCAATTCACGTGTCGCAAAGCTACGCGCAACGGTTTCATTGGCAATCAGCATGAAGGACTCGATCATCATCTCAGCTGTTCCGCGTTTGCGAACTTGAATCTCGATTGGTTTACCAAGTTTATCGACGATGATTTTTGCTTCTTGCGTTTCAAAGTCGATTGACCCACGACGGGCACGCATGCCGAGTAAAATGGCATGGAGTTTGGCCATTTGTTCTACTGATTCTGCAATCACCGCAAATTTTTCCAAAAATTCTTGATTGCCAGCGAGCATTTCGTTGACATCAGAATAGGTCATACGTTCCGTTGTTTTAATGACAGACTGAGAAATTTTGTAATTAACAACATGGCCGTCAGGGTTAATTTCCATGACACATGACTGCGTGAAGCGATTTACACGCGGATTCAGTGAACAGATACCATTTGACAAGCGTTCAGGTAACATCGGTACAACACGGTCTGTGACGTAAGTCGATGTCCCACGGTTGAGGGCTTCTCGGTCAAGGGCAGAACCTTCAGTCACATAGTAGCTGACGTCGGCGATATGCACACCCAGCTCAATGTTGCCGTTATCAAGGGCTTTGATATGAACGGCATCATCCAAGTCTTTCGCATCTGCGCCATCGATGGTGAAAGTAATTTCATCACGATAGTCAACACGATCGATGATATCTTTTTCTTCGATTTCATCTGGAACAGCATTAGCTTCAGCGATGACGTCTTCTGGGAATGGTGATGGAATACCGAGCGATTCCAAAACTTCTAAAACGTCAATCCCTGTATCCGTTGCTTTACCAATAATCTCAGTAACTAAGCCTTGGAGCACCTCTGGAAAGTCACGGTCAGGATAGTGGGTAATATCCACACGAACAATATCCCCGACTTCTGGGTGCAAGCCTTTTTTAGAAATGTTGGTTCTAAACGGAATTTTCTTGTTTTTATTGACAACGTAGCCTAAGAGCGAGCCGCTATTTTTTTTCTCTTCCTCGTCAAAAGCGTAAAACTCACCGACTAGGCTTGTCACAGCGCGAGACTTAATAGCCACGACTTTACCTTCGGCTTCATTGCCTTTAAGTGGATTAGCTGGTGACGTGATTTTAACTTCTACAACATCTTCGTTCATGGCAAATTTCGTGTTGCCACGTTTCACAAAGACGTCCGGTTCATTTTCACCGATTCTGACGAAACCAAAACCACGCGGATTGGCAGAGAAAGTTCCTTCTAGAACTTCTGCTTCTGGCTGTGGTAGGGCAATATTGCCCGCAGCTGTCACTTCGATAGCTTTACTTTCTTCTAATTGGGCAATTGTTTTGAGCAAATGCTTATAATCGCCAGCATCGTCAGCTAATCCAAGATTGTTTGCTAACATTTTTGGCGAGATTGATTTTGAAGGCATCTGAGCCAAAAAATCAGTTACTTTTTTACTTAATTTCATATATTCTTTCTATTTTTTAGAGTTTGAAACTCATATTATTTCGTTGTGATAACACAAAAAGCCGAGATTTTATCCCAGCCTTTCTTTAGGGTCACCTATTACTCACTGCTCAGATCGTTTTTGACAATGGCGTGATAGGTTAAGCAATTACCGCTTTCTCTATCCAGTCTCGTTAAACGGCCATCAAGCACAAAGTTTTGAGATTCCCGTCATTATCTGGTAGATAAAACAACTAGTGCAAAACCAACAAGCAACCAAAGTCCAATCATCACACCAGTAAAACGTTGCATCACGGCTTCAAAACCTCGAGCTTTACGGCGTTCAAATAATTCATCGCCACCACCTGTAAAGGCACTTGCAGCGCTGTCTTGTTTAGAGGGTTGAATCATAATTGACACAATCAAAACTGCTGACAATATAAGTAAGACTGCAATTAAAATATCATAAATAACTTTTATCATCTTCTCCGACTTTCTACATCCAACATTTGGTTATTTCTGTCTTAATCAGGTCGGATGAGTAGCATCCTTTAAGATCCTGATGCTAGAAATAGCCATCACATTTTCATTATAACATAAAAATCATGACATTGCTCAAAATAAAAAAAGAACCTTTCGATTCTTCTTCATTTATCAAGCATTATCTGTGATGTATTTGTAAACACCTTGACCTGCAAGTGCACCTTCTCCGACAGCTGTCGTGATTTGGCGGAGGTCTTTTTGACGAACATCTCCGACTGCGAAAATACCTGGAACATTAGTCTGCATGCCTTGATCAGTAATGATCCAGCCAATCTCATCCGTGATTCCTAGATCTTTCACTGTATCTGTCATCGGATCAATACCGATATAGACGAACAAGCCACCGAATTCTTTTTCACTGATTTCACCCGTCTTGAGATTTTTAATCCGAACGCCTGTAATCTTCATGTCATTGCCCAAAACTTCTTCAACCGCTGAATCCCAGATGAATGAAATTTTTTCATTTGAGTAAGCACGTTCTTGGATGATTTTTTGAGCGCGAAGTTCATCGCGACGGTGTAAAATGGTCACGGAGCTACCGAAACGTGTGAGAAAGAGCGCTTCTTCAACCGCTGAGTCGCCACCACCGACAACCAAGATATCTTGGTTACGGAAGAAAGCACCGTCACATACCGCACAGTAAGACACGCCACGCGCACCGTACTCTTCTTCACCAGGAACATTAAGATGACGATGTTGCGCGCCTGTTGCGATAATCACAGTTTTCGCTTCAAAGACCTCATCTTCAGTGATGACTTGTTTGATACCATCAGCATTGACGGTAACATTTTGGACGATGCCATAGGCATTTTCAACACCGAGTCCTTCAAGCGGTTCATGCATTTTCATCGACAAATCAGGTCCCATAATCGTTTCATAGCCTGGGTAGTTTTCGATTTCAGCAGTATTATTCATTTGGCCACCAGGTGCGCCACGTTCAAGTAATAATACTTTCAGTTCACTACGTGCTGCGTACATTGCTGCTGTCATCCCACCAGGACCAGCACCGATAACAACTGTATCATATAAAGTCATTTTTTTCCTCACTTTTTTTAATATGCCCTTGATCACAATCTCAGGAATATAAATGGTAATTACATTCTATATTTCTCCCGTTGAATATGCAAGTATATGGTATTAAATATTCTAGGTTGTTTTTAAACCCTGTATTTTACTGTAATTTATCCTTAAAAATAGCCGCCAAATGCTAGATGTCTCTTATCTAACTTTTGACGGTTATACTTACCTCAGGTACTGCTATACTCTATATCTAGCACTTATCTAGACTTCAAAATAATCAAAACAGCCAAAACTGCGAAACTCAAGATTGGAATCGTCAAGATGTCAATCAACAACACGTCAAAAATTTTGTTTTGACGGACGCTTAAGGGCTTATCGTAATTTCTGGAAATGGTACCTAACATATAGAGACCACTGAGAACTAGGACAAGGACAGCTGAGATCAACAAAGATTTAAGATAGATGGCTAAAATAGCTTGCATTAAAGAAAACTCCCCATTTCGAGATTTTTAGTGTGACGCGCGAGAAAGGCTTTCGTTCTTGGATGTTTTGGCGCATAGAAAACGTCTTCTGGTGTACCAGACTCGATAATTTTCCCCTGTTCTAAAAAAATCACCTTGGTCGCTACGTTATAAACGAAATCCATTTCATGGCTGACGATAATCATAGTTTGCCCTGATTTTGCAGCTTGGACGATTGACTCTTGTACTTCACTGACTAGCTCTGGATCAAGGGCTGATGTTGGCTCATCTAGAAGTAATAACTCTGGTTTCATAGCGAGTGCTCGCGCGATACCAACCCGTTGCTTTTGCCCACCTGATAAAAATTTTGGATAGTAATCCATACGATCTGATAGGCCAACCTTGGCTAGTTCTTGCGCGGCTTGTGTTGCTGCTACTACTTTATCTAGTTTTTTAACCTGGATCAAGCCTTCCATGACATTTTCAAGTGCCGTCCGACGCTCAAAAAGATTAAACTGCTGAAAGACCATGGCTGTCTTACGGCGAAGGTTCAAAATATCTGCTTTACTGATCGCTGCAAAATCTAGATGTAAGCCATCAATGTCAACCTTGCCTGAGTCAGGTGCTTCCAGGTAGTTAATCGAACGCAAAAAAGTCGATTTTCCGGCACCAGATGCACCGATCAGTGCAATCACATCTCCTGGTGCAACTTCTAAAGACACATCATCCAAGACGACTGTGTCCCCAAATTTTTTCGATAAATTTGATAGTTTGATGGTCATGCGGCATTTCCTCCACCATTGTCCACGTAGCCGTGATCAAAAGGATTACCAGTTTGAATCAAGCGGCTTTTATTTTTCTGTTTGGGTGTAATCTGTAATTTTTTCTCCAAAAGGCGAATCAAGTTTTCAAAGACGAGGTTAATGGCCCAGTAAACAAAGGCAACGGCAAGATAGCTTTCGAAGACACGGAAGCTAGAGCCACCGATGATTTTAGCTTCGGCAGTCATCTCAATAACCCCTGCGACAAAAGCAAGAGAGGTGCCTTTGAGCAAGCCCATGAGCGCATTGCCAAGTGGTGCGACAGCAACTGTTGCTGCCTCTGGCAAGGTCACGCGTTTAAAAACTTGAAAATTTGTCATGCCAAGGGACTTTGCAGCTTCAATCTGACCGACATCAACAGACTCAATCGCTGCTCGTATCGTTTCGGAGTTATAAGCTGCTTCATTAAAAGCGAAGGTTAAAATGACAAAAAGCATCGGCGAAATATCGTTGATATTATAAGCCGTGCCATAATTTAGATTGATTGATTTGAGGATCAAGGGAATCCCTGTATAAGTCAATAAAAGTTGGACGTAAATCGGTGTGCCGCGGATAAAGCTGACCGCGAGCGCACGAATTTGATTCAAGACGGGAATTCGATTGAGTTTGATCAAGGCTAGGAATAAACCTAAAACAAGGCCTATTGCCATAGCAATCAAAGTGATGATGAATGACGTTGGCACACGACTGATGATGGGTTTAAAGGCACTAACAAAGGCCTCCCAGTTAAAAATCTTGTCGAAAAACATCGTCCAAAAGTCGGTAAAGGTGTACTGCCCTTTGACTGTGACACTAATCATCACAATCACTAATACAAGGATTGCCAATATCCCCAAGGCTATTTTGCTTGCTTTTTTCATGGTGTATCAAAACTTTCTATACTATAGGGTTATGGCCTTATGATGATGACCTCTGCTGACAGTTAGATTACTTGTAGGCATCAGCTGATGGGACAAAGTCGCCACCGAAATATTTTTCTGATAACTCTTTGAGTGTACCATTTGATTGTAGCTTTTTCAAGACCTTGTCAACCTTAGTTTGTAGTTCCTTGCCTTTTTCATCTTTCGTATATAAGAAATACTCGAACCCATCGTGAGGATCTGTTGATTCTGATTCTATATTATTAACCTTAAGCGTGTCTAAACCCTTGTCCTTGATAATCGTTTTAAGGGAAATAGCATCGTATAAAAGGAAATCGATTTTGCCAGAGTCTACATCCGCTAATCGGCTGGCAGTTGGATAGCTACCATCAACATAGTTTAATTTAACTTGTTTATCTGGGTTAGCATCATTGTATTTTGATAAAATGGTTGTGAAATTGGCAGATGGGAGTACTTCTGTAGATTTACCTGCTAAATCGCCCAAGGTTTTGACTTTGAGATCAGATTTGACCGCAACGGCATTATTCGATTTAGACAAGGGTGCTGAGAAGTAATATTTTTCTGCACGATCCTTGTTCCAACCGATATCATTCGCCGCAAGCTGATAGCGTCCTGAATCAACGCCTGCGACAACACTGTCAAAATCTGTAATCTCTACTTTGAGTTTGTATTCGGGTAGTTCCTTGAAAACGGCACGCGCCACTTCTACATCATAGCCTGTTGCTTGATTATTCTCAGAATAAGTGAAGGGTTTTGTATCCGCATCCGTTGCCACGGTAATGGTCGTGACATCAGTTGTTTTAGACGTCTCAGATAACTTATTTGTTGAAGACTTCCCGCAAGCGACTAAAGCCACTGCTGCACTCAAAGCTAAAGCTGATACAATAATTTTTTGATAGGTTCTCATTTAAAAAATCTCCTTTTTCCATATTAAATCAAGATAATTTAATTTTAACATACTTCATTTGTTACCATCATAATCAAAGATTATAACCGACATAAAAAAAATAAAACCCCTGCGGATTTTATTTTGTATGTTGGACGTGTCATTTAAATTTTCTGCTCTCTTAGCTTACCAACGAGCATTCCTAGACTTAGAAGTGCAATGACAAACAGTAGCTGAATGCCAAAGCCTTTGTAGAGGTCTAATTTTTGTGCAGCAGTAAACGTCGTCTGATACCCGATTAAACCGTTTGTCTCTTCATACCAATAAACCGGTAGAAATTGGGTAAATTTCTTAATAGATGGACTTAGCATCGACAGGGGAACAAATACCCCACATAGGAAACTCATCCCTAGTCCAAGAACGTTGGTAACGCTGGAAATAATATTAGCCCTTTGGATGAATTTACTCATCAAGTAAGAAAGTGCCAACGAAACCAAGATCATCAAAGCAACATTGACCAAATAATAGGGGAGATTAGGATCTGCCAAAAATGATTTGGCACTTAGGAGGGTCGGTAGGATTATCGCACAAAGCAACCAGAGCCCAACGCCAATGATACTAGCGCCCAACATGAGCTGTAAATTCATAGACCGATAGGAAACTGGGGCACAAAGCATTCTTCTTTTCTTATCTGGTTCTGCGTAGATGATTAAGATGATACCGAGCGAGTAGCTTGTCATGGAAATCAAAATATAGGGCAGGTACTGAAAGAGATAATTATGAAATGGCATTTCACCACCACTCTTGTTTTTGGCGATCAATGTCACTTTTGATTTTTGATTATCATAGCGCTCAACTTTTTGCACAGCTTGTGCTACTGAGTCACCACTTTCGTGTAGGACTTTAACACTTTTTAAGAAGTTATTGACTTGATTGGTCACATAGGTACTATCAAAGCCTGGTTTGTTGATTAATGTTAAGGGTGTCTGCTTGTCAAAATATGCTTTTTCAAAGCCTTCAGGAATTTTGATGACACTATAGACATTACTATAATAGAGGTTTTCCTGGATCATATCTGGTGTACTGATATCTAAATCACTTTTGACACTTTGTGTTTGCTTCAGATAGCTGACCAAACTTTTAGAAAGTGCACTCTGATCTTGATCCTCTATGGCAATACGGGTTGCAGAGCTTCTAAAGACTGCAGTTGGTTGATTGTCCCCCATTGAAAATTGTACGACAATCGCCATTGCGATAAAGATAACAAGATAAAGGCTAACGGACTTAGATTCTCGTTTGAGTAAAAGTAGAAATCCTTTAAATACTGTCATAGCGTTCCCTCCTTAACAAGCTAAAGGCGATGGCAATACAGATCACACTCATGATAGCTAAGGTCCACATATCACGAGTATAACGGGCTGGATTGTCATAGACACTCAAGCAATAAAAGGCATCTGACAGAACGGCTGCGGGATTGATCCGATTAAGTAACGGGCAGTATTTCTCAACAATAATGCCCATGTTTTGAAACATGAGGCCTGCTAAAAATGACGGTACCAAGGTCAAGGCGACAGTCAAGCCCATTTTTAGATTGATGGAAGCCTTGTTTGAAGCACCTAACACAATACCCAGAGAAACACCAATCACACAACCCATGAGTACTGTGACGATAATTCCAAACAGATTATCTCCCAAACTAATGCCGAATCCCTTGGTGATATAAAGCGTGAGCAACAGGACACTGATAAAATCAACCATCAAAATCACGATGAAATCAACTAGAATCAACGTGAGTTTAGGCGTTGGTGAAATACTCCGTCTCGCGCCTAGAGCCGATAGATTAGCTTGGGTTTCAAAGCTATTATTAACCCCTAAAAAGACGCCAGATAAACAAGCATAAGCGATCAGCGCAAAGAAATATTGCAGAAAACTTGAGGTGGTTTTACCATTTGGTGCTACAGCTTTGACAGCAGGTTTCAAATCAGACATTGTGGCAATGGCTGCAGGGAGCTTTTCTGGATGTTCTTTTGCAATATCGGAAATCATCGCAACATTTTTATTGTAGCTATCTAAGATAAGCTTTAAAATACTGGCATTCAAGTCAGATTTGGTGACGGTTAGACTTAAATCCTGATTAAGATAGAATAAACCGCTGATTTTACCATCTTCTAATTTTTCCTCGGCTATTTTTTCTGTTGAATAAGACTTAATTGAAACTAATTTTTCCTTTTCCATTTCAGCAAGGAAAGCTTTTTGTGTCTCAGTCTGAGCTGACTGAGCACGCACGACCATGGCAATCGGAATCTCAGTTGCGATTTCATCATGCTTAGCCAAATCGCCAAAAGCCATGAAGAAAAAAGTGCCTAAAATCATGGGAAAGGCAATCGTCCAAAAAAGAATCGAGCGATCTCGTAAGGTCTGTTTCAAACGATATATGAATAAGTGTCGCATGTATTTTTCTCCTTTCATTTAAAATCACTAAATCCGTCATCAATCTCGGAGCTGCTTACCGGTGATTTCTAAAAAGACATCGTTCAATGTTGGTAATTCCGATAAGACGCGACCAAATGTCATGCCTGCTTCCTGCAGATGGGCAAGAATCCGCACCAGATTATGCTGCGAACCGGTACAGCGAATCACTAAAGTTTGACCCTGATAAGTCAAATCTAACACGTGCGGTAAACTATGAATCGCAGCTATATCTGCTTCCTCTAAAACAATATCATCAATGGTGATCGTCTCACCAACCTTAATTAAATCTTTTAAGGCTTCACTTGACCCTTCAGCAATCACTCGTCCATGGTCAATAATAGCAATCCGTGTACAAATTTGTTCCACTTCTTCCATATAGTGAGAGGTATAGATCACAGTTGAGCCTTGACGGTTCAGCTCTTGAATACCTTCTAAAATATTATTCCGGCTTTGAGGATCGACAGCTACCGTCGGTTCATCTAAAATAATGAGTTTGGGTTTATGCGCGATACCACAGGCAATATTCAAACGACGCAAGAGGCCACCTGATAATTTTTTAGGAAACATTTTAACGTAGTCTGCGAGACCAACAAAATCAATCGCTTCCTTGACCAACTTTTGTCGTGTCGCCTTATCCTTAACGTATAAGCCACAGAAGTAGTCAATATTTTCATAAACCGTCATCTGTTCAAAGACTGCCACATTTTGCATGACAATCCCAATCTCTTGCTTGATGTCATAGCTATCTACGGTCATGGGTTTTCCAAAAATTGTGATGTCACCCTTGTCGTATTTCAATAGTGCAAGTAAACAATTTATAGCTGTCGTTTTACCAGAACCATTGGGCCCGAGTAAGCCGAATATTTCCCCCTCTCGAATGTCTAAATTCAGATGGTCAAGCGCTAGGACATTGCCGTATCGTTTAACTAAATTTTCAATATGAATCATGAGTCTTACCTCCTCTTAAAAAATCATTTGTTTATACCTTAATTATAGCTAAACCTACTGCGCTAGGTAAGTGTTAGATGACAGCAAACTTAGTGACAAATGTCATGAGATCATGAACGATCTTTGAAATACTAGATTTTATGGTAGATACAGTGTAAAATGGGAATAACTTAGTTCAAAAGCAATTATAAGAAAGACTTTGAGCGGACGGAGTTCGCAAATGACCCTGCTTGGACGCAGCACAAGCGTAGGGCAAGTTTCAAGCATTCACGAAGTGAAATCGCAGAAAGGAGAATTAACCATGCGACGCGTTACCGATCAAGTCATCTTGATTATTTACGGACTGATTTTAGGCTGTACCATCAAGATAGATGCATCACTCGTCATAGCTTTGCTTCTTGCTATCAGTTATCTAGCGATGATGACATTGGCAGATGCTAAATCGCTTTGGCGCCCTATACTTCTCACGGGACTTTTCTTCACCTTTTCGATCATTTATCCGCTGTGTCTACTTTTTTCACCACTTATCATTTATCATTTGATCTCAAGACAAAATAAACTAATGCTTGGAATTAGCCTACTCGTGATCTTCTATTTATCTCTTCAAAGTGATGTCATTCCACTTTTCCCAACAGGAACTTTTCTTGTCTTTGGATTCATGATTGCTGGATATGCTGTCACTCAAACACTGCAGATTGACAAACTTGCTTCTAGTCTTCAAAAGACGCGAGACGATAGCACTGAACTAACGCTTCTGTTGCAGGATAAAAACCGTTCATTAAGAGATAAACAAGACTATGAAATTTATGCCGCAACTCTAAAAGAACGGAACCGTATCGCACGTGAGATTCATGATAATGTCGGCCACTTATTATCTCGCGCCATTTTAATTACGGGTGCCATGAAGATGACCAATCAGATTTCTAGCCTTCAAGAACCGTTTGAGAGTCTTGATAGTTCGCTTGGTGAGGCCATGGACAGTATTCGAAAAAGTGTACATGATTTACATGATGATGCTGTCGATCTTGAGAAGGCGCTTGAAGAAATTATCGCTGATTTTAGTTTTTGTCCCGTTGACTTTTCTTATCACCTGTCAAAAACTATTGCGCGTGAGGTCAAATATAACGTTATCGCCATTGTCAAAGAAGCGCTGAATAATGTCATGAAACACAGCAATGCCAAGCTGGTCCAACTGACTGTCTCTGAATCAGAAGATCTCTATCAGGTGATGATTGAAGACAATGGTACGACGATCTCGCCAAACACGCCGACTAACCCACTCAATATCGAAACACGTGGGATTGGTTTGATTAACATGACGGAGCGCGTGAAAAAATTGCATGGCACGATTACTTTTTATAGTCAAAATGGCTTTAGAATTTATATCAAGATGCCTAAACATTAACCGAAATTACTACAAAAAGGAGCATTCACATGCGTGTTTTAATCGTAGATGATGACGCCCTCATCACCAGCGCTTTAAAAATGATTCTAGAAGTCGACCAAATCGAGATTGTAGGCATTGGCCATGATGGCAGCGAAGCGATCCAACTCTACGAAGCCCTCAAACCTGACATTCTACTCATGGATATTCGCATGCAAACGATGACAGGACTCGATGCCGCGAAAACTATTCTCGCGCAAAATCCCAATGCTAAAATTTTACTCTTAACTACTTTTTCTGACGACGACTACATCATTCAGGCCCTCAAATATGGCGTCAAAGGTTATCTCATCAAACAAGATTACAGTAGCATTGTGCCTGCGCTAAATGCTGTCAGCATGGGACAAACCGTCTTTGGTACAGAAATCATCGCCAAGATTCCAGGACTCTTACACACTGAACAGCCTGATCCTCAAGCAAGGTTTCATTATGCAGATTATGGTCTGACAGCTAAGGAATATGATTTAATCGGACTTGTCGCTGATGGGCTCAGTAATAAAGAAATCTCTGATCAGATTTTTCTAAGCGAGGGCACGATTCGTAACTATTTAAGTGCTATTCTTGACAAGTTACATTTACGTGACCGCACCCAATTAGCCATTTTTTATCTGAAGACAAAAGATGCTGATTAACAAATTTCAGGTATCAAAAAACAGGCAACCTACGTTACCTGTTTTTTGATACCCTCAAGCTTATTTCACTTCTTCAAAGGTAAATCCGCTCCATGGTTTAATGTAGTCAAGTAAGAACAACTCATCATCAGAAATGCGACCAACGACATTGATTTGACCTTGGTTTGGCATATCTTTAAGGGCGATTTGTGTTTCACCTTTGTATTGACCAAATTCGACATTGCCTATCAAGATATCACCACGCTTGATGTCTCTTGTATCGTGTGCTGGGAATTCTTTATCTTTATGCCAGACACGTGTCATTGTTGACCGTAAGATATATTCACTGCGATCGCCACGGTAGCTGTGTTCACTTTCAAATAAAACAATTCGTTCATTGTCTGTGATTGACGCACTTGGGACAATTTTCAAAGCAGGTTCTGCCGCAAAGAAAGCCTCGCTCATGGCTTTGATTTCTGCTTCACTCGCATAAGCATTGGCAATTGTGATGTCGTTGATGCCACCCAATAATTTCATATGCTTAACTTGTGTCGCAATGTCCAAATCACGATGACGTTCAAGACTGACAAGACCATCACTGAAAGGCCATGGACCAAATGTTGCATCATGTGAATTGACAAATGCCATGGTGTTCAAGTTATATTGGTTGAATTTCTTGGTGCAGTAAATAAAGTGATCCAGTGCCAAACCAGAGTAACGCATTGGATAGAAGTTATGACTTCCCAACAAAAGTTCAGGATTTGGTGAGTAGCTCATGATGTTATCGACATAGTTTGTCCCTTGGCTCATGTTGATTTCAACTTTGATGCCGTAAGGATTACGGGTCATTTTAGCTTCTTCAGCACCTGTAAAACCGAGGTCTAGACGGATACCGTCAGCCCCCATGTCATTGAAGAACGAAAGATCATCATATGACACACCAAGTTGTTCAAAAAGCGCTGGATTGATATCTACCATGACTTCCATGCCAAGTGAATTGGCATAATCAACAGGTTTCTTGAAACCTGCAAGAACTTCATCCTTATCACCATTGATTTCAAGTAGGCTTGTAAAGACGCGTTTAAAACCATATTGATGCGCTAAATCCAGATAAGCTTTATCCTTTTCAAATGTACTGCGTTCTGGATAAATAGAAATGCCAAGTTTTCCCATGTGTTTCCTCCATTTGGCGCTTTGCGCCTTGTTTAAATATTGTAATAAGGTGTAGATAAGACGTTCCCACATCTTATGAAAACGTTTTATAGTGTCATTATAACAAAAAAATTGGTCTATGCCAATTTTTAGAATAAAAAAATATTATTTTAGCCGCATGGCTAATATTAATGTGTTGCCTTTTTATTGTTGCCTGCCTTAACCAAAATATTTGAAGAGGAAAAATCCAGTGATGATAAAAATAATCATCCAGAGGATTGAAATAATCGTCCCGAGTTTGGCAAATTGATGACCTTTCAAGTCATGGGCATCAATATGTTCAAAAGCAGTCAAGCTAAAAATCAGTCCTGGAAGGGCTGTGATTGGAATAATCGCCAAAATAAGACCAGCAACAGCGGCCTTACTAACGGGTTGATTTTGAGTTGGTTTTGAATTTCTCATATTAGCTTAATTCTATCAAAATTTGTGACAAATGACAAGATTGCTTATCACTTTTCTTATAACCTGCCACCCTATATTTTTCTAAAAGATGATACAATAAACTTATGTTAGCTTTTATCAAAAAAAATAAAATTGCGCTTATTTGCAGCTTCTTCATTCCGCTCCTAATCATGCTCTTGAACTTTGCCTTAATTGGCATTTATTGGGGGAGCGATAAGACAGTTTTAGCCGGTGATGCCTACCACCAGTACGTCGCTTTTCACGCGCTCTTTTCAGATATTTTACATCATGGCTCAGGCTTCTTTTACACCTTCACCAGTGGTTTGGGGCTGAACTTTCTTAGTTTTTCATCCTATTATTTAGGCAGCCTGCTCATGCCACTGACTTATTTTTTTAACGCTTCAAATATGCCTGACGGCCTTTATCTGCTAACCCTACTTAAATTTGGTTTGATCGGACTATCTGGATTTGTCGCTTTCAAAAATATGTACCGTGCCCTGTCAAATTGGCTCATCATCAGCTTATCCAGTGCCTATGCCCTCATGAGTTTCATTGTCAATCAATCCGAAATCATCATGTGGCTCGACGTCTTTATCTGGCTCCCCCTCATCATCTGTGGCCTCCACAGCATGATGGCGCAAGGCAAACGCCGACTTTATTACGTAAGCTTAACCCTACTTTTCATCCAAAATTACTATTTTGGCTTTATGATGGCACTCTTTCTCATCGGTTATTTTTTAGTCAGACTCAGCTTTGACGGCTGGTCTTGGCGTAAAACGCTAGATTTTGCCATCACATCGCTCCTAGCAGGTTGCACCAGCCTCATCATGATTCTACCCATGTATCTCGATTTGAAAGCCAACGGCGAAAGCTTTACCAAAATCACCGAACTCTTTACAGAAAAATCCTGGTACTTCGACGTTTTCGCCAAAAACTTCGTCGCAAGCTATGACACCACCCAGTATGGCGCTGTACCCACGATCTATATCGGCCTACTCCCGTTACTTCTCGCAACCCTCTTCTTTGTTACCAAATCCATCCGCCTACGTACAAAATTTGCCTACCTCGCCCTCCTCAGCTTTATCATCGCCTCCTTCTACCTGCGCCCGCTGGACCTCTTCTGGCAAGGGATGCACACACCCAACATGTTCCTCCACCGCTATAGCTTTGTCTTCAGCCTATTAGTCATTCTCATGGCAGCTGAAACATTGACACGACTGTCAGAAATCCGTCTCCGTTGGCTTGGATTCACTATCTTTGCCTTGTCAGCAGGCTTTGTAGCGACAGCAGTCAGTCGACATTATGCTTATATCAAAGGTCTTAATCTCTCCTTAACCCTACTATTTGCCTTAGCATATTTGATTATCATTATCGCCAATCGCAAAAAATGGCTCCTACCAAACGCCTTCCCCATTTTTATTGCCATTTTCATGATTTTCGAATTAGGTATCAACGGCTATTATCAACTCAACGGTATCTCTGAAGAATGGCACTACGCCTCACGGACTTCCTATGATGACCACACTAAGAAAATTCAGCCAGCAGCTAAAGCAATTGCGAAAGATACCGATTTTTATCGCATGGATGAGACTAAGCCAGACACTGCCAATGATGGTATGAAATATGGTTACAAATCACTGGGTCAGTTCTCCTCTGTGAGAAATCGTAAATCCTCAGCCACACTTAATCTCCTTGGTTTTCAATCAACTGGCACTAATCTTAATCTTCGCTATCCACTTAATACCTTACTTATGGATTCAGTTTTCAATATCCGATATAACCTCAATACGACACAACCTGATAAATATGGCTTTATTCCGTCCAATCCTGCCCTCCCTAATCTGACACAAAACTCCTACGTCTTACCGCCTGCCATTTTTGTCGAAAATGGCTACAAAGATGTCAAATTAACAGAGAAGAATATCTTGGCCAATCAAACCAAGTTTGTCAACCAACTATCTGGAACAGATACAACATTTTTCGAACAGTTTTACATCGATAAAGAAACGACAACTGGTACTATCACGGGTGGCAAAGGTCGAGTAACGCTGACTCAAAAAGGTAGTGATGATATCACACTTTCCTATACTGTGACAGCACCTGCCGGTGGGCAAGCCTATCTCAAACTTTCTGATGTCACCTATCAAAATACCGAAGCCGAGTACGTCAAAGTCAGCATCAATGGTCGCACCACCTTTATCAATACCAACGATACCGGGGCTTTCATCAACTTAGGTTATTTTGAACAAGCAACACAAGTCGCCATTACTTTAACTTTTCCAGAAAATCGATATGTTAATTTTGACACAACAGAATTCTGGACCATGCTAGATAGCACTTATACGGCGACGATTCATAAACTTAAGTCTAATCAAGTCACTGCCAAAGCCATTAAAAATGGGCTAGAAGCTACCGTCTCTGCCAATACCAACGGCGATTTGTTTCTGACACTACCTTACGACAAAGGATGGGCTGCTAAGGTAGATGGTAAACCTGTCAAAATCAAACAAGCTCAAACTGGTTTCATGACGGTGCCTATTTCAAAAGGAACGCATACGGTCAAGCTCACCTTCATCCCACAAGGGCTCAAACTTGGTAGTCTTTGCTTTGCCCTAGCTTTGATTAGTTTCATTTACTATGATCGTTACAGCAAAAAACACATCCGTCAAGGCAAACTTGGCTGATGTGTTTTTTAGGTGAGGAGATTGGCGAGAAAGCCACTCCCGTGAATAAGGAGATAGGAGTAAAGGTATATCGGTAGGGGTTTTGCGACGAATATCGTAAATAAGAAGTATTTCCAGGTCATTTTGGTTTGACTAGAAATTAATACTAAGGCATCGTCAGGTGCGACAGGTAGAAGAATTGCGATAAAAAATAGAATATCGTACTTCTTTTGACCTTTATCGACCCAACTCATGTACTTATTATAATGTTTTTCCTTGATAAAGGTTTTAGCCAGAACAGAACCATAGACACGCCCCATGTGAAAGAGGATGATTGATCCGATGACAATGCCGACATAGTTATAGAGAAAGCCGACATAAGGGCCAAAGATCATCACGCCTGCTGCTGTCGTAATCCCACCCGGAATGATTGGGATTACAACTTGGATAATTTGTAGACCAATGAAAATGAAGGGACCCAGAATATAATGCGCCATGACAAGTTCTGATAGCGCCTGAGGATCACGTAAAATATCGATACGATAAAGGTAGTAACCGCCAATCAAACAAGCAATAATCCCAAGAATTGAGATTACATTAAAAATTTTCTGGACGATTTTTAAAACCTTTTCGTTCATATCCTATTTTTCCTATCCCTATTTACCTGATTAGAAAGCCTTTAGACTGCGATTGATCGCCAAGTACTCTAAATAATTTGTGTTGTCTGTCAAAACATCAAATGATTAAACTGTAACATCTTCCTTACGACCTTTTAGATAAGTCATTTGTTCTTTGGTCCAATCTGTTAATTGCTCTTTAAAAGGTTGAAAGCCAATTTTATTGGCTGGATTATTAAAGTGAAATCTCCGCTGAACATGATGCGTTTGTGGATGTTTTTCTAACGTCCTCAAACTGAGTGAAATCTTGCCATTGAACTCATCAACGTCAATCACCTGTGCTTGACACGCTTGTCCAACCTCAATCACATCGTGAATATCCGCAACATACCCTGATTTGATTTCTGAGATATGAATCAAGCCGCGATGTTTGCCAAATTTAACAAAGGCACCGTACTTTTGTAAACCAGTAATTTCAGCCTTAATAATATCCCCAATTTTAATAGGTTTATCAGTCATGGTCTTATTTTTTCTCTAAATCGATGCTGATGATTTCAACATCATTTTCTGGTTTATCTTGGGAACCTGTTGGTTCTTTAGCAATGCGGTCAAGCGTTTCAAAACTTTCAGCATTAGCTAATTGACCGAAAACAGTGTGACGACCATCTAAATGCGGTGTGCCACCAGCTGTGTAGATTTCAGCAATTTCTTCTGGCCAGCCACCTTTAACAAGGGCAGATTTATCGTAAGGAAGGTTTTCATTTTGAACGATGAAAAATTGGCTACCATTTGTATTAGGACCAGCATTAGCCATTGAAAGTGCTCCACGGATGTTGAAGACATTTTCAGAAAATTCATCTTCAAATTTTTCACCATAGATTGATTCACCACCCATGCCTGTCCCTGTTGGGTCGCCACCTTGGATCATGAAATCACGTATGATACGGTGGAAAATCACACCATTATAATAGCCTTTTTCTGCCAATTCAACGAAATTTTTAACTGTTTTAGGTGCAACATCATCAAATAATTTAACAGTTAAATCTCCAAGGTTAGTATGAATTGTAGCGACTGTGCCAGTATAGTTTGCTAGATCTGTTTGTGGGTAAGTGATTGTCATATTATTTTTTCCTCTTTCTGTGCTGGCGTTCGGGCCAGGCGGTGTCTTTCGCGAACTGATGTACGCTCAAAGTGTTTTATATTGTTATAGAATGTTAAGTGCTTTCAAAGCCTTTTCTATACCATCGTTTTCAACGGTGTCTGTAATGTAGTCCGCCATTTCCAAAATTTTAGGATGGGAAACTTTCATGGCAACGGATAGACCACCAAGATCGAAAAGTTCGACATCGTTTAAGCCGTCTCCAAAATTCATCACGTTTTCGACACTTAAACCTAATTGGTCTAGTACTTGTGAAACGCCTACTGCCTTACTGCCGTTCAATGGCACAATGTCAGATGAGTGCTCATGCCAACGCACCATTCGAACGCTTTCAGACAGTTTTTCGGGCAAGGTAAGCTGATCATCATGCTCTGACATGGTTACCATTTGGTAAAT